>Ga0256842_1000827_pt1 | contig 26790 bp, 26 predicted proteins | sample 4559240metaG_FD_185973 | JGI IMG/M metagenome (GOLD analysis project Ga0256842, IMG submission 185973) | Hydrothermal vent microbial communities from Guaymas Basin, Mexico - 4559-240 | ecosystem: Environmental > Aquatic > Marine > Hydrothermal vents | place: Mexico: Guaymas Basin | collected... | reverse complement strand
GTTTACAAAAAAATAAAAAATTATAATTATTTTTCGTAAAATATATTAAAAAATAAACAGAAAGAAATTCTATAACTATTTTTTATAACAAGATAACACCGTAAAATCAATTTATTTCTTACCGAGATTTGCTGCAAAGGGCCATTTTTCCTTGACATAAGAGAAAATAGGAAGTAGAAAATTTTGTTTCTGCAAATAATTTGTTGTTATCTCCGCAAAAATTTTGATTAAAATTTTAAAAAAGGCCTTATTGTTTTTTTGTAAGGTGCCAATCTTTTTTGCTAATGGAGTTTTTTATGGAATGTCTAAAAATTATATTTGGGCAGGGGGTGTCTTGCATGGGTTTAACCTTTAACTTTTACTAGGTACAGGTGGTGGCCATGGTTGTAGGAAGACATATTATCGCAGAATTGTATGGAGTTAAAAAGGACCTCATTTCTTATGAGGACAAGGTAAGGGAGATCTTAGAAGAAGTCACAGAAAAGGCGAAATTTAATAAAATAGGGTCCATGTACAAACAATTTCAACCTTATGGAGTGACTGGTGTGATTCTTGTGGAAGAATCACACGTATCCATACATACCTGGCCTGAATATGAACTTGTTAACTTAGATGTATTTACGTGTGGTGAAGTATCAAAGGTAGATAAGGCCTTTGAACTGTTTTTAGAAAAATTTAAGCCTACATCATATAAGCATCAGGTAATTGATAGGGGTTAAAATGGATAGATTTAAAAATCAGGTGGTACAATTTTGTAGCAAAGGTGATATTTCCATCTATGAATTAATTGAAAGACAGGATTTTTCTCTTAAAGAATTTTTCCAAAAAATCAGGCAGTTAGAGCGGGAAGGTATAATAGAAATTGAGGGGAGAACTGTAAGGCTGAAGCCAAAATATCGAGATACATATAGTAATCTTAGCTCAATAGAAGATGTTAAATGTAGTTGTTGTGAAAAAACAGGAATAGAAATCAAAGGGTATTTTAAAGAACTTTTAGATAGGTGGAATCAGGTAACTAATGGTCGACCTGAAGCAATTGAAGTATTTGATCAGGGATTTATATCTCCAGAAGGGGTAATCAGAAGGGTTGCATATATTTATGATAGGGGAGATCTTTTAGATGCAGAAATATTCATAATGGGTGATGATGACCTGCTCTCCATAGCCCTGGCACTTACTGGACTTCCAAAAAGGGTCCAGGTAGTTGAGATAGATGAAAGATTGGTAAATTTTATAAATAAAGTGGCAGAAAAAGAGAACCTGTCTTTAAGGGCAGAGGTCTTTGATGCCCAACAGGCACTTCCTGATAAATTTAAAGGTAAATTTGATATATTTATAACAGATCCTGTTGAGACCCTTCCAGGCTTTACCCTTTTTATATCCAGGGCCACATCGTCTTTAAAAGGAATTGGATGTGCAGGGTATTTAGGACTTACTACCATTGAAGCGTCTAAGGAAAAGTGGTTTGAGATTGAAAAAAGATTTCTGGAAATGGGATTTGTCATAACTGACATAAGACGGAGATTTAGTGTATATCCTCTGGGCGATATAAGTTTTTCCAGATATCAAGAAAAGTGTCAGGTGTATAAAGAGATAGGTGTCAAGGCTGATAGAGATTGGTATACTTCCTCTTTTATAAGGCTTGAAGCTGTTAAACAACCAAAACCCCTTGTTGAAGGGACTCATGTGATAGATGAAAAAGTATATAAAGACGATGAGAGTCTGGCAACTCCTTATTAAAACAAGAGATTTTATTGGCAGATAAAAACAAAAAGGCAACCTTATCATTAGGTTGCCTTTTTGTTTTTTACTTTAAATATTATGGGTTTTGAAGATTTTTTAAATACACCTATAAAAGTTGGTGAAAAAACATTAAAGAACAGGCTAGTCCTTTCTCCAATGGCATCTCTTACAACAATAGCCCTACGAAAGGTTATATCAAATTTTTCCCTTCCAGGTCTTTTATACACTGAGATGTGTCTCGCCAAAATAGTTCCTACTGAGAATAAAGAAAAATCAACGGTTTTTAGATGGAGAGAGGCTGAAGAGGATATATTGGTATGTCAGATAGTGGGAAATGAACAAGAGCATATGGTTAAGGCTGCTCAACGCATTGAAGAAGAAGGGCTCTTTGGCGTGGATATAAATATGGGGTGCTCAATATCCCGTTTGTGCAAAAAAGGGTATGGAGCCTCCTTATTAAGGGAGCCAGATAAGGCCATTCAAATAGTCTCATCCATAAGAAAGGCTGTTAATATTCCTATTTTAGTTAAATTCAGGACAGGATGGGATGATGATCCTAGATTTCCAATGGAATTTGCAAAGAAATTAGAAGACGCTGGAGCGGATGGTCTGATTTTCCACCCAAGGGTGGCTCCAGATGTTAGAAATAGGCAGCCCAAGTGGGAATATATATCCCTTGTGAAAAAATCTGTTTCCATACCTGTTTTTGGCAATGGTAATGTGTTTTCCAAAGGACATGTTAAAAAAATGTTAGACTTAACTGGATGTGATGGAATAGCCCTGGGCAGGATTTCAGCAGTTAGGCCATGGATTTTTGCAGAAATTTTAGATGATTTTGTCCCAATACCTGAAACTTTTTACACAACCGCGTCAGAAATGCTAGAAGAGATATTTACATATTTTGAGCCAAATAGAGCTGTTAAGCTATATAAAAAATGGTCTTTTTATTTTTACTCCAATTTTTTTTACGGGCACTCTTTGTTAAAAAGTATTTTAAAATCAAATTCCTATCAGGAGCTAAAAGAGGCCATAAAAAAAACATTAATCCCCCTTCCTAAATTAAATGCCATACCAAATCTGAATTTTCTCCATTAATTTTAAATTTTCGTTGCCAATTTATAATACTTAAGTTAGTGTGTAAATAATTAGATATCAGACGACCTCTAACCTATATATGTTCACTATGAGCTAGAGTTCCATCTCCTGCAAGAATTAAAAAAGGGGGTGGGAAATGGATAGTATTAAAGAAAAAATTTTAATTGTAGAAGATGAGATGGGAATGGCAGAGACTTTGGAGCTGTTGTTGGAAGACCATGGTATTGGGTGTGAAATTGCCAGTACTGGTGAACAAGCACTGAATCTGTTAAAAGAGAAAAAATTTAAATTAGCTCTTGTAGACATAAGGCTCCCAGGAATGAATGGCCTACAATTTATAGAGAAAGCACATGAGCTAAACTCGGAGATGTCCTTTATAATTTTAACAGGTTCCCTCGAGTTCGACCCAACGCAAATTTCTCATATTGACAAAGTCAGTAAAAAGACCTTTTATAAGCCTGTTTCTGATTTTTCAGCGTTAATAGAAGAAATTTTGTTTTTGCTAACATGATAGAAAAGATGAAGAAATTTTGTTGGTTAACGTTGTTTTTGGTTGTGATTTTAGTAAAGGTAAGTGTTGCCCAGAAGCTAAAACTTCTGTTTTTTCACAGACCCCCATATTATGTTTATGATAAGGACGGTGTGAGGGGGATCATTTTAAATAGGACAATTTATGTTTTAAAACAGGCAAAAGTGGAATTTGAACTGGAGCTTTCAACTCCAAATAGGATTATTGCTTCTTTTAAAAGGGGAGATAAAAATATATGTTCCCCTGGGTGGTTTAAGACAAAAGAGAGAACTAGATGGGCAAAATTTTCTATTCCAATATACGAAAACAGGCCTGTTGTTCTTTTAACTGGTAAATGGAATAATGGGCTAATTAAAAAACACTTTTTATCTGATATATTTAGGAGTAGATCCCTTACGTGGGGTAGAATAAAAAATTTTTCATATGGAGATGTGATTGAAAAATACCAAAAGGAGTTTAGACCAAAAGTAGTTAATATAGAGGGGAATCAATTGAATCTGATAAATATGTTGAGGTATAAGAGATTTTCCTATATATTAATATCTCCAGAAGAAATTGATTTTTTGATTGCTTCAGCAGGGTATGATAAAAAAGATTTTTTAATTATACATTTAAATGATGTTAAAGAAGGAAACAAAAGATATTTGATGTTTTCTAAAGATATTTCAGATAATTTAATAGAAAAGATAAATAAAACCATATTTAGATTATATAAATAGATTTTATTATGAAAAAGAAAAGTATTATAGACATAGTAAGATTTCATTTAATTTTTATTGTTCTATCTGTATCATTTATAGTTTTATTTGTAAATTATTGTATATTCAAGTCAAATCTTGAGAAGAATTTTGTATTACAGAAAAATAAATTAATTGATAATATAAAAAATGTTTATGTATATCCTTTATGGAGATTAGATAAAAAAGAAATTGAACTTTTATCAATTAGCTATATACAGAATAAATTGATAGCTGGAATTGACGTAGTATCAATGCCATACAAATCACATCTATTCAAATATAAAGGAAAACAACAAATAAATGTAGAAACTGATCATATACCTATTTTTTATGAAGGTAAAGAAATAGGATATGTAACTATAACCTTTAACAAAGATCCAACTTCTAATTTTATGACAAGTTTATTAACAACCAATATTTCTTTGGTATTTTTTATAATTATTTTTATCTATTTTTCTACAAATTTGATTTTGAAAAATAATATAGAAGGACCAATATCAGTTTTGGCAAGTGCAATTTCAAAGGTAAAACAGGGTAAATATAATTATTCTGCTCCATCTATGGAGTTTGTTGAATTTAAGCCAATTTTTGATTCTGTTGTGGATCTGGGACTAAAGATAAAGCAGAGGGAAAGACAACTTAAACAAAGTGAAGAGAAATTTAGAAACCTGGCGGAAAATGCACCTTTGGGTATTTTAATTTATCAAGGGGAGAGGTTTGTGTATTGTAATAGGGCCAGTACTGAGATTTCAGGATATACTAAAGAAGAAATCATGTCTAAAAAGTTTTGGGAGTTTGTATCTTTAGAACACCAGGACATAATAAGACAGAGGGGAATATTAAGACAACAGGGAAGGCTCGACTTGCCCAACAGATATGAGTTTGAAATTTTGGCAAAAGATGGAAAAAAGAGGTTGATGGATTTTTGTGTTTCAGTGATTGATTATGAAGGAAAGCCTGCTGGATTGGTTATTATTCAAGATATTACAGAAGAGAAAAGAATTCAAAAGGAGTTGGAAAGACTCAGAAATATGCTTCAGAATATAATAAATTCAATGCCCTCTATGTTGATTACAGTTGATAGGGAATTTAAAGTGATTTATTGGAATAAGTATGTAGAAAATATTTTAGGAGATATAAAATTAAAAGAGTTAAGAAATAAAAATATTTTTGATGTTATTGATATGGAAGATGAACTAAAAGATAAATTAACTAAGTCTCTTTCATCAAGAGATATTCAATCCCATTTAAGAAAGTCAGAGGATAAAAATGGATCTGTAAAATTTGAAAATATAATAATATTCCCTCTAAAATCTAATGGTGTAGATGGCGCTGTTATAAAGATAGATGATATTACAGAACAAGTAAAATTTGAAGAAATGTTAGTACATTCAGAAAAGATGATTACCATAGGTAATATGGCATCTGGAATAGCACATGAAATAAATAATCCATTAGCTATTATTATGCAGGCATGTGATGTGTGTTTAAATAGATTAAAAGATACATCTAGGAATAGAGAAATGGCAAGACAAATAGGTATTGATTTCGATTGTCTTAAAAAATACATTCAGGATAGAAAAATAGATAAAATGCTTTTTAATATAAAAGAAGCAACAATGAGGGCATCAAATATCATAAGGGGGCTTTTAAGTTATACCCATGGATCGTCAGGAATAGTTGATAATATAGACATAAGAGAAGTTATGGAGATGGCCCTTACAATGGCGTACAATGATTATAGTTTAAAGAAGAAGTATGATGTCAAAAAAATAAAAATAAAAAAGGAATATGGAGAGGTGCCTCGGATTTCATGTGATCCCATAAAGATGCAGCAGGTTTTTCTGAATATTATAGAAAATTCTGCTCAGGCAATGGCTGGTATGGAACACCCTGAAATTACAATTACAATTTCTGAAAATAAAGATGGAATGGTGAAAATTAATATAAAAGACAATGGCCCTGGGATCCCTAAAGATATTATCGGAAATATATTTGACCCATTTTACACAACAAAACAGGTTGGTGAAGGCACGGGATTGGGTTTATATATTTCGTATTTTATAGTCACCAAACAACACAAGGGAAAAATTTTTGTGGATTCAGCACCAGAGAAAGGAACTTCTATAACTATTTATTTACCTGTTTCCCCTTGTTTAGAAAATTCTACAACATATCGCATGCTTCCCCAATAATATCCTACCTTTGACAAAAGATATCAACTTGTTATTATATAAATTAACTTATCCAAATCAATTTACAAAAAGGAGTGGGGAAAATGCGCATAGCTTTTGTATCAACATATCCACCAATTGAATGTGGTATAGCCACTTATACAAGTTTTTTAACTGAAGCTTTGAGGGCTAAAGAGGTAGATGTTTACATTATATCTCACTATGGTGGGCAGGGAAAAAATGTATTTAGTTGTTTTGACTATGAAGATAGAGATCTCTCCTACAAAATATTTGACATGATAATCAGGCTTTCCCCTGACCTTGTCCACGTACAACATGAATTCAATCTATTCGGCAGACAATATGGTGTTTCCATTGTTCCCCTTTATTTTCAATTAAAGATGACCAATATCCCATGTGTTACCACCCTTCACACTATTTACGAGAAAAATATTTTTGAACACAAGATCTTATTTTCCTGCTTTTTAAATTATTCAGATAAGTTGATAGTTCACGAAAAATTTCAAAAGCAGGCCCTAATCAATGAGTTAGATAGGGTGGATGGGCTTGATGAGAAAATCTCAGTTATTCCCCATGGAGCCAGAGAATTAAACAATATACCTGATGCAAAAAAGAAATTGGGTATAGATGAAGATACAAAAATAGTTTTAATGATAGGTTACTTTAGTCCATATAAAAATTTTGAAAAAATTTTAGACCTTTGGCCAGAGATTGTTAGGAAATATGATGGAAAAGTACTTTTGATAATTGCAGGTAAATTAAGGACCATAGCCTACTTGGATTACAGAAATCTATTGTTTGAACGAATCAACTCATCCCCAGCAAAAGAGCATATAAAGGTAATAAGGGGACAGATTTCTCAGGATTCCTTTGATATTATAATGTCTGCGGCCGATATAGTGGTCTTGCCCTATAAGAAGATCTCTCAGAGCGGGATCTTTGCCCATTGTATGGCCTTTGGGAAACCTGTTGTAACTTCTTTTAATAAGACCATGGAGGCTATTTTCTCAAAATATAGAGCAGGTCTAATGTGTAAAAAAGAAAACGAATATGTTGATAATATTTTGCGCTTGTTAAAAGATGAAAAACTTTATAAAGAACTTTCACGCAATGGTAAGTTGTATGTGAAAGAAAAGATTTCATGGTCATTGGTTGCTGACAAACATATATCTATTTACAGGAGTTTAATAGAACCCTCGGTATTAAATGTGTCTACAATATGGATGGATTAATTTTCGAATATTTTGAGCAGGAGGATCCATGAAGAAAAAATACCAGTTGGAGATAATTAAAAGACACCCCCTAAACCCTATAATAACCAGAGAAGATGTGCCCTATCACTGCAACACTGTTTTTAATGCTGCTGCATGTAAATTTAAAGAAGATTATTTACTTTTATTACGCATTGAAGATTTTGAGGGAAAGAGCCACCTGACCTTGGCCAGATCTCATGATGGCTTAGATTTTAAGGTTGATAAAAAGCCATGGATAGTGCCATCAAAAGACCCTTATTTTGAACCCTATGAGAGGTTCGGAATTGAGGACCCAAGAATTACTCAGATAGATGGGAAATATTATGTAACTTACACTGCCTATGGGCCATATGGAGTTAGGGTAGGTATAGGTGTCACTGAAGATTTTGAAAAATTTGAAAGAATAAGTCTCGCTACAGATGTTGATAACAAGGATGGAGTGCTCTTTCCGAGAAAGATTAATGGCAAATACGTGATGATAACAAGACCAGCTGGTCGTGGGGGAAAGATGAATCTTATGTGGATTACCTATTCTCCTGATTTAGTCCACTGGGGAGAGAGCAGGGTGCTCATGTTTTTTTCTCCAGGTGCCTGGAGTGCTTTTAAAATGGGTGCATCCACACCACCAATTTTAACTGAAAAGGGCTGGCTAGTTTTTTTTCATGGTGTTAAACTTGCGGGAGGAGGCCTTATTTATAGAGTAGGTGCTATGCTCCTTGATCTGGATGAGCCCCATAAGATTATTGGATATACCCCATATTATATCTTTGGTCCAAATGAAATATATGAAAGGGTTGGAGATGTACCAAATGTGGTATTTCCATGTGGAACTATCTTAGAAGATGACGGAGAATTAAAGATATATTATGGAGCTGCAGATACCTGTATAGCACTTGCAACTGCTAATATTGATGATTTAGTTGAAAGTTGCATAAAAATACCACGGGAGTATAAAAGACCATAAATAAGGGGGAATTAGTTCCCCCTTATTTTTCAAGGCCCAATCTTTTTTTTAGCGCAGACCAATCTATATGTTCTTTGATCAGATTAAAACCATAATTTAGCTTTTGTTCATCTCTTAATTTAATAGTCTCAAGGATGAAGTCCATCTTTTTGGCAACAGTGTATGTATCATCTTTAACTACCAATATTGGAATATTTAAATCTTTTGCTCTATTTAAGATAATATCAGTGGGATAAATGTTACCTGTTAAAATAAGGCATTTGCATCTCCCTTCTAAAGCCACCAATTGTAGGTCAGATCTATCACCTCCCACAATTACAGCTGGATTCTTTTTCTTTTGATAATGGTACATAAAATTTTCTATCTGCATAGTGCCTATTATAAAGTCAATAACAAGTTCATCTAATTTGCTTTGGCCAGATATAATATTCCCTTTTAGTCTTTTTGCCAATTCTTTAATAGGTATTGCATATAAAAATGGGTCTTTTGGGATCACGCCTAAGACATCAATATCTTTTTTATTTAATAAAGGTACAAGTAAATTATTTACTGTATCCATAATGCGTTTTGGAACTGAGTTTAAGATACAACCAATAAGCCTATGTTCCAGGATCTCTTTTGCGCTTACTAAATAGTCATAATAAAATTCTTTGAAAAATCTATCAATTAGTATCACCTTTGCCTCAAGTGCATTGGCTACATCAATACCAGCAACATTGCAGTATTTACCTGCATGTAAAAAGCTTCCAGAGCCACATATTAGCATTAGGTCGTTGTCTTTTTTTAGTTTTTCATACGCATTTAAGATCTTTCCCATGAAATCAGGACATCCTTTTTTAAACACTGAAAGCTGTAGATCTCTGGTGACAACAATTGGAGTAACCAGCTCGGGATCATTATTCAGACCCAGGATTTTTTGTATAAAGACCGCATCTTGGTCTATTACCTTGTCTTCATTTTTCGTGGTTGGTGATGTACCAACAGGCTTTATAAATCCCACCTTAAAACCTAAATTTTGAAAATAGCGGCCAATAGTTAATGTAATTAAGGTCTTGCCTGCGTATCCAGACGTGGAACCAATATAAAGTGCTATCATCTCCCACTCCTTGGTTTTACATTTTTTTCTTTGCAAAAGATTACCAAATTGTTTAAAAAAAGCCAAGCAATGAAATTCAATAATATAATATGCGTTATAGTTTGAATGCTATTGGCGTTAAACTCAGGGAAATAAGGAGAAACTGAGCCATGAGACCAATTGGTATAGATGTGGGATTTGGTTTTACTAAGGCAACCAATGGAGAGGAATATGTAATTTTTAAATCAATTATTGGTGAGTACACTGATATTCAATTTGATTTTTTATTAGAAGATAATCAGTTTGAGCAAAATCTCCAGGTAAAATTGGGAGATAATATGTTTTTTCTTGGGGAGCTGGCAGAAAAACAGTCCTTGGTCAGACAGTACACCTTGGATCAGGATAAATTGGTCAGCGAATTTGTCAAAATCCTAGCGATATCGTGTCTAGGGATGCTCACAGAGGAAGTGGAGACAGTTAATGTGGTTACAGGACTGCCTGTTGGATATTACAGAAGAGATGCAAAAAAGATTCAAGAAATACTCCAAGGATTTCACAAGATTGAGTTCCTTTCAAAAAAGGGTAAGGGAAGGGAAAAAAGGGTAAATATAGCCAAAGTGAAGGTGGTACCCCAGCCCATGGGTTCAGTGTTCAACCTCTTATTTGATGAACAGGGTAGAGTAACAAATAAAAAATTGGTAAGTCAAAAGATCGGGGTTGTTGATATAGGCTTTAGAACTACGGATTTTGTATTACTTGATCATTTAAGATATGTTGAAAGGGGAAGCACTACAACAGATAATGGCATGTCCAAGTGTTTTAGTTTAATAGCTAATAAACTAAGACAAAAAGCAGGTGTTAGTATCGAACTCTACAGATTATATGAAGCGATTTTTTCTGGCTCCATAAAAATAAAGGGAAAAGAATACAATATCCTAAATTTAAAAGAACGGGTATATTCTCATTTTGCTTCTCAAATTGCCAATGATATAAACAGGGTGTGGGAGACTGATTGGGATATTGATCTTATTGTTTTAACTGGAGGAGGGGCTAAAGAACTTTTTAATTATATAAAACCCTTGGTGGAAGGAAACATAATTTTAGTAGAGAGCAAGTCTGATCCTCGTTTAAATAATGTAATGGGATATCTAAAGTATGGGATATACGATCTAAATAAGTTAAAGAAGGAATCCGCTGTTGTGGGAACAAAAGGACCAAAAGGGGAAGAAGAGAAAAAAGAGCAAGACTAATCCAAATTATTTAAACAATACCATAAGACTTGAGTTTTTTGTGTAAATAACTCCTCTCTAAGCCAATTAGTTCAGATAATCTGGAAATATTGCCTTTAGCTTCTTTTAATTTTGAAGCAAGATATTCTCTTTCAAATTCTGATTTAGCTGTTTTGAAGTCCATATCCAGGAATCTGGCATCATTTTGTTTGTTTTTTAGATTAGAGTAATTTATGTATTCTTCAGGAAGGTCAGGTACATCCACTTCTTTTCCTGCATACAATATCAACATCCTTTCTGTAAAATTTTTAAGTTCCCTTACATTCCCTGGCCAGGGATAGTTAATCAATTTAGACATAGCCGATTTTGTAAATTCTATAGGTTGATATCCATTTTCTTTACAAAATGAATCTATAAATTCCTTTATTAAAATAGGGATATCCTCTTTTCTATCTTTTAAATCCGGGACATGAATTGGGAATACATTTAATCTATAGTATAGGTCTTCCCTGAAGCGACCTTCTTCAATCTCCTTTTTTAGATCTTTATTTGTTGCAACTATAACCCTCACATCCACTTCTATGGTCCTGTTTCCACCTACACGTTCAAATTTTTGTTCTTGCAGAATCCTTAGTATCTTGGCCTGGGTCTTGAGGCTCATGTCTCCAATCTCATCTAAAAAAAGTGTGCCCATATGTGCCAGTTCAAATTTTCCTATGTGGGATTTGTGTGCACCTGTAAATGCACCTTTTTCATGTCCAAATAACTCGCTCTCTATAAGTTCTTCTGGAATGGCAGCGCAATTTATGGCTATAAGTGGCCTATTTGCACGTTTGCTTTTTTTGTGTATTGCCCGGGCTACTATTTCCTTTCCAGTTCCATTGGAGCCTGTTATAAGTACCCAGGCGTCTGTTGGTGCCACTTTCTCTATTTGTTCTTTAACCTTTGAGATTGCCTCGCTTTTGCCAGTCAATTCATCTACAATATCACTTTTTACCCTATATCTTAACCTTTGGTTTTCAATGGTAAGTTCCTTAAACTCCAAGGCCTTTTTAGCTGCTACAACCACTTTTTCCAAAGAGAGAGGCTTTTCAATGAAGTCAAATGCCCCTAGTTTTATGGTTTGAACAGCGGTTTCAATATTTCCATGTCCAGATATCATTATCACCGGGATGTGAGGTACGTCCTTTTTCAAGACTTTCAAAACATCTACCCCATCCATGCCTGTGAGCCATATGTCTAAAAAGATTGCATCAGGTTCTGCTTTGGTCTTAATAAACTCTAATGCCTTTTCTCCACTTTCAAATCCAATACACTTGTATCCTTCATCCTCCAAAATCCCTGAAAGGGAGATCCTGATGTCTTCTTCGTCGTCTATTATCAAGATCAAGGGTTCCATGAAATTTCTCCCTTAACTTAAGTTTACGAATTTTATTTCGTTATAGTGATGTCCTCCAAATCAATAGATAAACAGCCCTCCTGAGCCTCGTAAATATTTCTCAAAAGTTTCTCCTTAATTTTACACATATAAACAATTGAGTTCAGATGCCAGCATGGAGCGCAGTGGATTGGAAACCAGTTTTTTCTCGTAATATATAATCAGCCTAATTTGTCAAAAAAATGACTAAATTTTGCTAAGCTGGCAGAATTATTTGAAAACAAGTACCTTTTCCCTTTTGAGAAATCGCTGTTATCTCGCCACCATGTTCTTTTACAATGGATCTGGCTATGGTAAGTCCAAGACCAGTGCTACCTTTTTTCATGGAAAAATATGGTTCAAATATTCGAGACTTCTCCTTTGAAGTCAGTCCTGGCCCATTGTCCTTTATTTCAACTACCACATTTGAAGAATTTTTATCAAAAGTACAATTAATTTCAATTTCTGGATTTTCTTTTCCTTGCAATGCTTCAACAGCATTATTTAATAAATTAATTATCACCCTTTTTATAGCATTTGCGTCGAAATTAAAAGCAGGGATTTTGGAATCAATATTTTTTTTCCACAATATCTTCGGGTAACTGGTTGTGTATAAAATATAAATTTCCTCAATTAAGGTCTGTATATTATTTTTACTTGGAGTTATTTCAGGGAGTTTTGCAAATTCTGAGAATTCTTTAACTAGACCCTGAAGGTGATCAACCTGTCTAACTATTACTCTAACCCCTTCTCTAAATGCAGGCTCATCTATTAAATTGGAAAATTTTTTCTCCAATCTCTGGGCAGAGAGTTTTATGGGGGTTAGTGGATTTTTTATTTCGTGTGCTATTCTTCTTGCAACCTCCTGCCAGGCAGCCAACCTTTGCATCTTGTCTAATTCTGTTATGTCCTCAAATACTATAATGGTGCCTACCTGTTCATTTCCATGTCTTTTTAAGCTAACCAAGTTTAACAGAAGTTTTCTTTCTTTTTTATCTACTAAAATGGTAAGTTGTGTCTGTATTACTTTGTGTGGAAATTTCTCTAATTTAGGAAATAGGGAGGAGAATTCCTCTTTATAATCTCCTGGTAAGATGTCAAATAACCTTTTGCCTACTATGTTTCCTTCTGGGATTTGTAAGATTTCCAGGGCAGATTTGTTTATAGTGTTAATTTTGAATTGGCTATCTAAACTGATCACTCCGGATGTTATGGTATTAAGAACCGCTTCCATGTACTGCCTTCTATGTTCCAACTCTTTATTTTTTTTGTATAAGATCTGGTTTGTTTCATTTAACCGCTTCTGGCTCCGCCTTAGCTCTTCAGCCATAAGATTGAATGATTTCACCAGGGTACCCAACTCATCCTCTGACTCATCTTCAATCCTCACCTCAAGATCTCCCAAGGCAATCCTCTTAGTAGCTGAGGACAGGGCCTGGATAGGATATGATATTTCCTTGGCCAGTTTTAGTCCAAACCAGATTGAGCCAAAAATTATCAAAAGGGTCATTACTCCTAAAAGTATGTACAGGGAAGTCTTTAATGGTTTTTTCAAAGACTTAAGTTGATTATATTCATAAAATCCCTGTACTATTTTTTCCATTTTTTCAGTAATTGGATATTTAAGTCTAATACCCAACACTATAAATTTGTATTTTTGGGAATCCTTTAAAGGGGCAACACCCAGAACATAATCCAATTTTTCAACTGAATATATATTTACCCAAAACTTTTTATTTTTTTCTATAGAATCCCATCCGATTTTGTCTTTTAGTTTATTCCAAATTTTTTTCCAGTCATCCTGTATAAATCCAATTTCCCTTTTATCTTTTTTTAAAATTAAAATTCCTGTATTGTTTTCTTTAGCAAAATTATTAGTTAATGTGATTAATTTTTTTTCATTGTATCTATCAAAATGTATCTTCTTAAATTTATCTAATTTAGTCTTTAATTCATCCTGAATGTATTTATAGTTTATTTTACCTATTTCAAGTGCTGTTTTTAAAGAATTATCAATTTGATTTCTAAACCAGTAATCAACAGATGTTTGTACAAATTTTACAGAAATCAAAAACATCAATATGGTAGGTATAAAAGAGAGAGTTATAAATGAAAGAACTAATTTAGTTCTTAACCTTGATCCACCTACATTTCTCTTTCTGTCCAAAAACAATTTAACACTATTTCTAATAACTAAAAATAGTATTATCAATAAAAGAATTACATTTAGATTAAAGGCAACAAAAAAAAGATAAGAATTAACTCCAAAAAATTTTAGTTCAATCCAGCTGAATAGTATAATTAATATTACAGATATAAGTATGATTAAAAATTCAACTTTGGTCTTTTTTGAGATGTTTATATGTTTCATAAGTAAATTTAGAATTTAAAATTAATATGGTATTCAGATGGAGGTGTTATGTCAAAATTCCAGAAAAAAAGCGTCTTTTCAATCCAATAAGGAACCTTTTTTTTTAGAGAAAACCTAAGTATTAGGTCATATTTCTCTTCACCAGTAGGTGTTGTCCATATGGGTAGTTTGAGATTTATAGTTGATATTTTCTCAATTAGTTTATTTATAGAGTTTGTGGAGTAAATTGACTTATTTTTTTTCCTGATGGAGAATTTGTTACTTATGGGATTAAAAAAGATATTTAATTCCTGATCTTTACTAAACACTGTTTTGTCAAAGAAGAATTTAATTTTTTTTTGAATTTCTACATGATAGGAAAACACTACCTGAAATTTGTTGTCTTTGATTATTTTTTGAAATTTTTCTGGGTCAATTATATCAAGGGATATCTGGAGACTGACGTTTTTATTACTGGTATTTAAAATAACATTTTCTAAAGTTATGTCTTGTAAAAATGCCTTTGTTGGTAATACTAAACATATAGCTAAGACCCAAAATACAATTAGCCGTTTGAATTTAATGAATTTTTGCGTAATTTTTGTTGACATTATGTACTTTTTTCTTTGATATTATCTTAAAATTTTATTGCATCCTGGAACTGAAGAATATAGAGTTTTTTTTCATATGGCAAGACGCATAAAGTTTATTTTTGTGGGCAAGGTCAAACAGGATTTTTGGAAAAAAGCTGAAAAATTTTATCTGCAGAGGATTAGCAATTTTTTTAATGTACAAACAATCGTAGTCAAGGACTCCAAAAAAGGTTCCATAGATAATAGGGTCAATTTTGAGGCTAGGGAGATTTTGAAAAAATTGTTGCCTTCTGATTTTGTTGTTCTCCTTGATGAGAACGGGAAGTTCCTATCCTCTATGGATTTTGCCAAAAAATTGACAATGTGGACTGAACTACCAAATAAAACTCCCTGTTTTGTTGTTGGCGGGCCATACGGGCTTTCTCAAGAGATAAAAAAAAGATCTGATTTTTTATTTAGTTTGAGTCCTCTTACCTTTACCCATGAAATGGCCAGAGTAATCCTCTTAGAACAAATATACAGAGCCTACCAGATTTTGATAAACTCATCATATCATCACTGATTTGGTATTTTTTTTGCTTTTAACTTAAATAAAAGCAAAAAATTCCTTTTTACCATTTGTTAACAATCTAATAATCCTAAACCAAGAGGGATGAATATGAAAAACACAATGGAGTCCCAGGGAAAGGTCATTGGTGTTGATTTTAATGATGAGGAAAAAAATAAGATTTTCAATATAATTGACCGGAGCGAAATCACCTTTGTAGAATCAAAAAGAGAAGATTCTTTTGAAGATGTGGTTGGTAATAAAGATGCTTATGTGATCTTGATTCCCTGGAGACATTGGGTAAGGTTATCTAATAATATGAAAGATAAGTCTTTAAAAAATTTTTATATAAAAAAAATTGAAAACTCCTTTTTTGGTGACTCTGATATACTCACTGAATGCGTGGTAGCAATATCTTCTAAATTGTTGAAAGAAGATGAGGAGTTAAAAGGGATTATAGACGAAGCAAAGGGGATCTATAATTTTATTTCAAATTTAAAAAAAGAGATTGCCTTATACAAAGAGCTCTATTTTAGAAAGGCAACTCAATTGGATTTTTTAGATGATTTTTTTAAAACAGTAACTCTCCCTAGAAGTGTGAAGAAAATTCTAGAAAACGGGTTTTTAAGGATTAGAGATTATTTTGCTGTTAATAGCCTTTGTATTTTAATACCTGGAGAAAATAATGGCTATAAATTCTATGTTACCAATAATAAAAATTTTTGGATTAATTATGTTGAGAAAAAACTAAAGTTAAAGAAAAATAGTTTAGATGTTGTAACATTGGGAATTGAGGTTCAAACAGATAAAGATTGTGAGATTGTGGATGTATCTCCATCCCTGGAAAATTTTAAAGTCTTCATTTCTATAGATACAGATCATATGGGATATGATGATTTTGCTGTATTGGAGATGGCTATAGACCATCTATGTCTGCTCATTCAACGTGGTGTAGAATATGAAAAATTGTCCTCATTTGCATATATAGATTTTTTAACTGGCGTAGGTAATCGTCATTATTTTGATATGGTGATTAAACAAGAGATAAAAAGGCACGAAAGACTTGGATCAAAATTCAGTGTAGTGATGATTGATATAGATCACTTTAAGGATATAAATGATAGGTTTGGACATGTTGCAGGTGATATGGTCCTAAATCAACTGGCAAGTATAATTAAGGATAATGCAAGGGAAATTGATCACGTGATCCGTTATGGTGGTGAGGAATTCCTCTTGATATTGCCCCATACAAATAAAGAAAATGGCCGTATATTTGCTGAGAGACTGAGGAAAACAATTGAAAATCATAAGTTTGTAATTGATAATGGGAAAACCATAAAAATTACTGTAAGTATGGGGGTATCTGAGTTTGATCCAAAGGGGAAATATCCCATTGAAGATATTTTAAAGAGTGCTGATAGTGCCCTTTACAATTCAAAAGAGATGGGAAGAAACAGAGTAAGCGTTGTTTAAATTTAGTTAGTTATAAAATGGAAATCTAAATTAAAATCCCTTGACCTCCCTCTAAATGGGTCTTAATGTCTCACCCAAGAAAGTAATCGGTTGAGGGGAGTGATAGGGGTGAGACATACCAATAAAGAATATGCAATTGTTTGTTTGTCTGGAGGACAGGATTCAGCAACCTGTCTTGCTTGGGCAAAAGAAAAATTTAAAAAGATATTCAGTGTTTGTTTTATATATGGCCAAAGACATGTAATTGAAGTTGAGTGTGCGAAAAAACTTTCCGAGCTTGCTGGGTGTGTAAATCACTTTGAAATAAAGATAGACCAACTTTTTTCGCAGATAACTACGAGTAACCTAATTAAAAATAGCGGAGATTTTAATAGGGCCTTTGAGTTTGATGAGGACCTTCCAGCCTCATTTGTCCCTTTTAGAAACTTGTTTTTTATCTCCTCTGCAGCTTCTATTGCATACACCTATGGCATTAAGAATATAGTGGTTGGTGTATCTCAGACAGATTTTAGTGGCTATCCTGACTGTAGAAATACCTTTATTAAGTCTTTAAACGCCACCTTAGAGCTGGCTGTTGACTCTTCTTTTGAAATACATGCTCCTCTTATGTATTTATCAAAAAAAGACACAGTGCTGCTCATGAAAGAGCTTGGAAAATTAGATTGGTATAAATATACCCACACCTGTTATGAAGGGGCAAGACCAGCATGTGGAAAATGTCCAGCATGTAAACTCAGACTTAAAGGATTTAAAGAGGCCAATATCAAAGATCCCATTGAATATAGAAAGTAGAATTAAAGGAGGAAAGACTATGGATGAGTTAGATGAATTTTGTCAAGGATTACAAATTGATATGGATAAAAAAGTAGAAGAGGCCTATGGGAAAAAAATAGCTGAGATATGGAAGAATTTAAAATATTTTAATGTATTAGAAAAAGGTGATGGTATTGGCAAACTTACTGGGAGTTGTGGAGATAGTGTGGAAATTTTAATAAAAGTAAAAGGCGGAAAGATAGATGAGATCTCATACTGGACAGACGGTTGTATCGCTACAGTAGTCTGTGGATCCCTTGTGTGCGATTTGGCCCATGGGAAACCACTGGAAGAGGCTGAAAAAATATCAGGAGAAGATGTTCTTATAGAACTTCCAAAATTGCCTGAAGATCATCATCATTGCGCATTTCTTGCGGCAAATACATTGCATGAGGCAATTGGTGATTATTATAGGAAAATGCAAAAGCAAAGATAAGTTATCAATGGTTTAGAATTAAAGTTTTCGAAAAAAGTTAGAATGTGCTAATTTTTTTCTTTACAACGTTTTGTTATGAACTTAATATATTTTTGTCTGGTTTATTTAGAGTGATTACTAAAACAGGAGGTTTATGGGTATGAGTGAGAACAAGTGTGAAATGGAGAAAAAAGAGTGTGAGAGTTGTTCAAAAAAAGGTTCTTGTGAAGAATATAAGGATGAAAAATTAAAGAAAACACTTAGCAAGATTAAACATAAAATCGTAGTACTTTCAGGAAAAGGTGGGGTTGGAAAGAGTTCAATAGCCACAAATATAGCTGTGGGATTATCTTTAAAGGGTAAAAAAGTAGGGCTTATGGATGTTGATGTCCATGGTCCATCTATCCCACGTTTATTAAAATTGGATGGAGCAAGGCCTGAAGTTGGCGCAAATGGAATGTATCCAATTGCGTGGTCTAAAAATTTATCAGTAATTTCCCTGGGATTTTTACTCCCTTCCAAGGAGGATTCTGTAATCTGGAGGGGTCCACTTAAGATGGGAGTAATAAAACAATTTATAGAGGATGTGGTTTGGGGATTTTTGGATTATCTTGTAGTGGATTGTCCTCCTGGCACTGGTGATGAGCCCTTGTCTGTTATGCAGCTTATGGGAAAAGAGGCCCGTGCAGTTATAGTGACTACTCCACAGGATGTGGCAGTTGATGATGTGAGGCGGTCGATTAATTTTTGTCGTCACACAGGCAATCCAATAATAGGTGTTATTGAAAATATGAGTGGCTTTGTATGCCCCCATTGTGGTAAAGAGGTAGATATCTTTAAATCAGGGGGAGGGGAGGCCCTGGCAAAGGAGACAGGGGTTGAGTTTCTTGGAAAGATACCCTTAGATCCCAAGTTGGTAGAGGCTGGAGATAGCGGTGATGTATTTATTAAATATCATCAAGACTCACCAGCAGCCAAGTCCCTTTTAAAGATATTAGAGCCAATATTAAAATTGGATGAAAAATAGGGTTGTTAAAAATAATGGAAATTTGATAAAAAGGGACGAAAATATTCGTCCCTTTTTTGTTTTTTAACTATTAAACACGCATAAATATATGCGTTCTGGGAGGGGAGGTGTAAATTATGTCCACAAAAATTACAATATTATGTGAAAACACAGCAGGCGCTATGTTTGGCCTCATTGGTGAGCATGGTTTTTCTGCCCTAATTGAAAAGGACGGAGAAAAAATCCTATTTGATACAGGTCAGGGTTTTACTTTAAAACACAATGCATCTATCTTAGGCGTTGATTTTAAAGAGATTAACAAGATAGTAATTTCTCATGGGCACTACGACCACACAGGTGGACTTATAGATGCTTTATATCCCCCAAGGGGAGCAAAGGTATATCTTCACCCTGATTGTTTTGGTGCAAAATACGCAAAACTTAACACCCCAAAAGGATGTGACTATGTGTATATTGGGATTAAATTTAAAAAACAAATTTTAGAAGATTCTCTTAAAGCTGAATTTGTGTATCTAAAAGAATTTACAGAGATCTCAAATGGAATTTATTTTTCAGGTGAGGTACCAAAGGAAGAGAAATTTGCCATAAAGGACACACGTCTTGTTGTAAGAACAGATGATGGGAAATATATTGAAGATCCATTTAACGACGATATAAGCTTACTCATTGAAACAGACAAAGGCCCTGTTGTATTACTTGGATGTGCACACAGTGGAGTTGTAAATATTCTTAGATATTTATCAAAAAAAACAGGGCATAAAAAATTTTATGGGGTAATTGGGGGTACCCACCTTGGATTTTTCCCACCAGGAGAGGAATTAAACAATATTTTAGATGAGCTTGAGCGTTTTTCAGTTGAGCTTGTTGCAGTTTCACATTGCACAGGTCCTGTTGCCGCTTCCCACTGCTATATGAGGTTTAAAGAGAGATTTGAATTTGCAAATGTTGGGTGGTCCAAGGAGTTTTAATTTTTTGAACAGTTTTTTAGTGGCACTTTCCACAGGGCTCTCTTCTACCACAACAGGTCTTTCCCGTAGTTTCGAATCTACATTCTTTTCCCTCTCTTTTATGGGGTGCAGAAGAGCTTGATCCCTTAAAAATAAATCCCATTCCTCCGCTGATTAAGCGTTTTACCGTGCCTCCGCATTGGGGGCACTTATTTATTGGCTCATCTGACATTGACTGTTTTATTTCAAATTTATGCCCACAATTTATGCATTCATATTCATAAGTTGGCATAGAATTCCTCCTTTTTTCCTATGAACTCCTTTATTTTTTAATTTCCTTTATCTTCTTTAATTGGTCGTGTCAATACACAAGAACCCACTTGAACATTGGCATGATTTGCAATAACATTACATTTTGCCTTGAATAAGAAAAAGATATTGTGTTCTACATTGCTTAAGCTTTCAAAATTGCCCTGACCCTTTGCAATAACTAAATCCGAATTCCAGAATTTATTTAAGAATTCTTCTTTGCAGTCTTCTAAAATAGTTCCTGGTGCATCTGATCCATTGTCTATAACATTGACAATTTTGTCTAAATTGCAAAATTTAGCATCATAGATAGTTGCATCATTTATAATAGGACCACCTCTAACTGCTAGCGTTATTTTTTCAGGGCCAATTTCTTCAATAAATATTTTGTCAAACACTATTTCACCGGCATTATCTGCTAGATAAAGGATATTTTTTGAATTTTTTATTTCTTTTTTAAATAACTGAAAATCTCCAATAAGTGGTTGTGATAATCCGTTGGCTATGGATTTTTCTACTTCTTGTTCTGTAATATTATTTTTTACTCCAAGGTCTATAATGTTTCCTGCCATGGCAAGCCTCATGGCAGTATTTATGGGATCTGGAGAGCCCTTTACCATTGATTTTAGTTTTGGATATATTTTTATTGCCAATTTATTATGTCTGATTTTTATTTCTTTGTATGGATCTGGATTATTGGTTATTTTTCTAATTAATGAATGGATGTGTTTTGCTGTATATGGTGGTGGTTTTGACATATCTATTTTGCTTAAGCTTAGAAGCACTTCTCTCAATAATTGCTCTTGAAGTTTTTCATCTGCTCCAGTAATTTTTCCTACGTCAAGACAATGACGAACAAAACATGGGATGCATTCCAAATAGGTCTTCATTTCTTTTTCCCCTTTATTAAAATCTTGGGATTCTTTTTAAGAAAAGTTTTTATTTTTGACAACTAATTTATTAGGGGAGGCGAAATATCTCTCAGATATCAACAAATTTGTTAGCAAAGGTATCAACCCAAGATGAAAAATATATAACTTGGCAAGTTTTAAGTTTTGCTTGAAGATTTTCATTTTATTTATTAATAAGTATGTTCAAATGTTGGTGCTGATACATTTTAGTTAACCATTCAGGTGCCTATTTGGGCTTAAAAGGGAATCCCGTGAAAATCGGGAACGAACCCATCGCTGTGATAGGGGGACGAAAGCTGCAAAGGCCACTGCCAAAGCACCTAGGTTTTAACCATGAACCTTGAACATAGAACATAGAACTCTTTTAGGTGCGAGGTGGGAAGGCGCAGTGACTAGGATGATCCCTAGAGTCAGAAGACCTGCCTGAATGGGAAGGGAGCTTGTCGTTAAACGGCAAGAAATTTTTGGGACCTGGATGAAAATGGGACATCCTGGTTTGTCATAAAAAAGACAAACTGGGATTTTTTTATGAAAAAATTTTATTTTCAACTTATTTTTGCATTTATTTTTCTTATTCTCACAGTAGTTACATCTCTTGGTCTAGGATTTGTAAAGATTCCTTTTTTTGAAATTATAAAGATTATTTTATCTAAGTTAACTGGTATAAGATACGATAATATTTCCAATATACACTTATCTGTTGTCTGGGACGTTAGACTGCCCCGTATAATCTGTGCTGCTTTAGTTGGCGCATCCCTATCTGTTTGTGGAGTTGTGTTTCAGGGCATTCTTCTAAATCCCTTAGCAGACCCATACACCCTGGGAATTTCTGCAGGTGCTGCCTTTGGAGCATCAGTGGCCCTGCTTTTTGGGTTCAACTTCTTGGGAATCTATAGTGTCCCTTTTTTCGCATTTGTCTTTGGACTTATAACCCTTTTTGTAGTTATTTATCTCTCATCTACCTCTAGTGGTGGAATTTCATCAAACAATTTGATCTTATCAGGTGTTATTGTATCAGCGATTCTCTCAGCTGGTATTAGCTTTTGTAAATACCTGGCGCAGGAGAGGGTCTCAGTTATTGTGTTCTGGCTTTTAGGGAGTTTTGCATCATCTACATGGACAAGCGCATTGTTAATTATGATCTCTCTTCTTATATCCTTTGGGATATTTATCTTTTATTTTAGAGAACTTAATTTGCTTAGCCTTGGGGGAAAGACCGCACTCTCAATGGGTGTAGATCCAAATAGGGTGCGTATATTATTGCTTGTATTTGGTTCTCTTCTAACTGGTGTTTGTGTGTCATTTTCAGGGATTATTGGTTTTGTAGGCTTGCTTGTTCCCCATATGATGAGATCAGTGGTAGGTCCAAATCATTTAAAGCTTTTGCCTATATCCCTAATATGCGGGGCAATAATGCTCACCATGGCTGATACACTGACCAGGGCTGTTTTACCTACAGAAGTTCCAATAGGAGTGCTTACTGCCCTAATAGGTGGTCCATTTTTCTGTTATATATTTAGGAAAAAACAGGTAGGTTTTTAAAAGTGGTTAGTGAAATCCTAAAAGTAGATCATGTTTTGTTTTCGTACCAAGATCTACTTGTTTTAAAGGACATTTCTTTTAAGTTTTATCCAGGTAAATTTTATGGAATTTTAGGTCCAAATGGGAGTGGAAAATCCACATTGCTCGATATATTGCTTGGTTTTAAAACTCCAGACAAAGGCAATGTGTTTTTATTTAAAAAACATATAAAAGAAATAAAAAAAACAGAAATTGGAAAGAAAATATCATATGTGCCGCAAAATTTTACTATTAATTTCCCATTTAGTGTTGATGAAATAGTGACCATGGGTAGGTATCCATATATTAAGAGATTTTCCTTACCAACTCAAAAAGATTTTGAAATTGTAGAGCACGTGGAAAGGGAAGTAGATATATTTAAATTTAGAAACAGACTGATAACTGAACTAAGTGGAGGTGAAAGGCAAAGGGTTATGATAGCACGGGCATTAGCCCAGGATACACCAATTTTTCTATTGGACGAACCAACATCTAATCTGGATGTAAAGCACAGTTTAAGAATATTAAATAGTTTTAAAAAGAGGGTGATTAATAAAAATAGGACTGTAATATGCGTGTTTCACAATATAAATGAGGCTTTATTTTTTTGTGATGAATTAATATTTTTAAAAAATGGTGAGATAGTAATAGGTGGTCCTACAGGTGATGTTATAAATGAAGATATCTTAAAAAAGATATTTGAAGTAGAGGTTATGCTTCGTTTTGAAAAAAAGTTAAATTGTTATCAAGTAATATTTACAAATGGGAGGTATTAGTATGAGAAGAAAAAATAATGTAACAAAATTTTTAATAATCAATTTATTTTTATTTGTAGTTAGTTCAACATTGGTCTATGGATTTAAAATAAAAAATGATACGTTAATTGATGATGGAGGAAGGCATATAAAAATAACTAAGCCGTTTAAAAGAATAATTTCTCTATATCCAGCACATACTGAAAATCTTTGTGCATTAAATGGTTATAAATATATAGTTGGTATATCTATAAGTGATACATATCCTCCATATATATTAAAGAAACCAAAATTTTCTTATCATTTTGGGGTTGAGAGATTTTTAGTAGTTAAACCAGATTTGATATTAATCAGACCAATGATAGAATTTGGATATCCCAATTTAATAAAAAAATTTAAAAAAGAAAATATAGCTGTTATTTCAATACAGCCCAATAATATATCTTCTTTATATAGCTATTGGATGGCATTAGGTTTAATTATTGGAAAGAGAGAAAATGCACAACAAATGATTGCAGACTTTAGAGATACTATAGAATTTTTTCATTCAATCAATAAAAAAATAAAACACAAAAAAAGGGTTTATTTTGAGTCTATACATAGGAAATTTAAGACATTTGCCCCAGATTCCATACCAATGTTTGTTTTGAAATCTGCTGGGGGAATAAATATAGCCCAGGATGCATATGAAGTAAGAAACACAAATATAGCAGATTACGGCAAAGAGAAGATATTGTCTCATGCTAAGGAAATAGATGTTTTTTTATCTCAACGAGGTCGCATGAATAGGATAAGAATAAAGGATATAAAAAAAGAACCTGGTTTTAATATAATCAAGGCAGTGAAGAATAATGCGATATATCTTGTGGATGAAGAAGTTACATCAAGACCTACCATTAGGCTCTTAATGGGAATATATGAGATAGGCCATATTTTATATCCAACTTATTATGATAATAGAGTTAAACAACGTATTCAAAATATACTTAAAAAATATTATAAAAAATAAGCTTAGTTTTGATGGAGAGGTCATTATGGAGAAAAGAGGGAAATTATATGGTATAGGTGTAGGCCCAGGAGACCCAGAGCTGATAACAGTGAAGGCTGTAAAAATTTTAAAACAGGTTGATGTAGTATATTCTGCATCTTCAAGCAAGAATGATCATTCAATGGCCTTTGATATTGCATCCAGATACATTCCCAAAAAAACTAAATGTATTTTTTTGCCTTTTCCTATGGTCTTAGACAAAGAAGAAGCAGAGAAATACTGGCGCTCACATGCTGAAAGGGTCAAAGAAGATGTATATAATGGTAAGGATGTAGCTTTTCTGACAGTAGGAGATCCTTTAACATATTCCACATTTGGGTATTTATTAAAATGTCTTAAAGAGATTGCTCCAGATGTTGAAATAATAATAATTCCTGGTATTACATCTTATCAGGCGTCTGCAGCAGTTACTAAGACAGTACTTGCTGAGGGTGAGGAAGTGCTAACTGTAGTATCAGGGGTTAAAGGTGGTGATCATTTAAGAAGACTCTCAACTATATCTGACAATATTATTTTTTTAAAGGCCTATAAAAATATTAAAGATATATACGCTGCCTTAAAAGAGACAGGGAGGTTAAAATCTAGCGTAGCTGTTAAAAGATGTGGATTTGCTGACCAGGAAATTATACATAACATTGAAGAGCTATTAAATAAAAAGGCCTTATATTGGACATTGATAATTTCAAAAAAAGGTAAATAAGCTGCGATGGGATATTTTTTATTTTTTGCTTAATTATAGGAGTTAACTATGTTAAATATAATTCGTCCTGAAGAAATTGAAAAAAGGTCTTTTGAAATAATAGAAGAAGAGACAAAAAAGATTAAGGGTAGTATTCCATTTTCCAATGAAAAGTGGCAGATCGTAAGGAGGATCATCCATACCACCGCAGATTTTGATGTGTTAGACAACATAGTTTTTCATCCTGATGCAATAGAAATGGGAAAAAAGGCAATAAAAAATGGATGTATAATTGTCACAGATACAAATATGGCAAAAGCAGGAATTAGCAAGGCCAGGCTTAAAAGATTTAATGTAGAGGTTGAATGTTTTGTATCAGATGAAGATGTTGCCAAAGAGGCAAGGATTAGAAATTGCACAAGGTCTATGGTTGCTATTGAAAAGGCTGCAAAAGTTGGAAAGGATATTATTTTTGGAATTGGTAATGCCCCAACTGCTATATTTCATTTGATTGATTTAATGGGAAAAGGAGAGGTGAAACCAGCCCTTATCCTTGGAATGGTGGTTGGCTTTGTGGGTGCTGCTAAGTCAAAGGAAGAATTAATTTCTCGTTCAATCGCTCCATATATTGTACTCAAAGGCAGAAAAGGGGGATCACCAATTGTTGCTGCCACAATAAATGCACTTTTGGATTTGTGTTAAGTTGAATTTTTGTATAATAAAAAAAGGAATGGAACAATTAAGAGGACTTTAGAGATCTGAGCTTAATCTCTAATAAATATCTAGACTACGATGAAAAATAGAGAATTATTAAGAGGTTAAGTATATTTTATAGGGGGTGTGGAGATGGAAGAACTGGCTCTCAAACAAAAAGTTGGTATGCTTGAAGATGCTCTTATGCAGCTTGTATATCAATCAAGAATAACTGATATGAAGATAGGTCGATTGAGTGATGAGATGAAGGACTTCAAAGATGAGATGAAAGAGTTTAAGGATGGAGTTGTCGCTTTTCAATTAGAGATGAAGGCATTCAAGGACGAGATGCTAGAGTTTAAAAACGAGATGAAGGACTTCAAAGATGAAATGAAAGAATTTAAGGATGAAATGAAGGACTTCAAGGATG
>Ga0256842_1000826_pt1 | contig 26815 bp, 22 predicted proteins | sample 4559240metaG_FD_185973 | JGI IMG/M metagenome (GOLD analysis project Ga0256842, IMG submission 185973) | Hydrothermal vent microbial communities from Guaymas Basin, Mexico - 4559-240 | ecosystem: Environmental > Aquatic > Marine > Hydrothermal vents | place: Mexico: Guaymas Basin | collected... | reverse complement strand
AGACACTGGCAGAGCAGAAACAACGGGCACAGCAGGCGCTGCTGCCTGCCGGAGACCCGCGTCCCCAACTGCAGGAAGTTACCGTAGCGGTGCGCGATATCCGTGAAATGCGCGCTCTGGATAATCACAATGTCGACCGGATTCTGGTACCGGTTACAGCGGCGGTGCTACATCGGCGCTGGCGTGCCACCACCCGGCAGTGCGGCGGCGTGGTGTGGGATCTGCCCTGGGTATGCTTTGATCAGGAGTGGGGAATCATTGAACAGGCAGTGCAATGCCTGCTCGATGCCGGTTTTCGCCGCTTTCGCCTCAACAACTTGAGCCATTTTCGCTTGTTTGCCGATAGCGCCGATGTTGAACTGTACACCGGTTATCGGCTGTTTTGTCTTAACTCTCAGGCCATGCTGGCATGGCAGGAGCTGGGAGCGAGCGGCAGCGAATTATACATTGAGGATGGCCGCGAAAACATGGCCAACCTGCTGCGTCGCAGCGGCAGTTATCCCCTGCAGGCGGTAATTTATGCCCTGGTGCCGTTGTTGACTTCGCGCATTGATATTAATTCGCTGCGCGGCGGTGACGATGTGGTCTCCGACCGCGGAGAACGCTACCGTGTCAGCCGCCGCGCCGGGTTGAGTGTTTTACAGTCTCACACGCCGCTGTCTCTCACCGAACATATAGGTGAGTTGCACTCCATGGGTTGCGGCGGTTATCTGGTCGATTTATCCCACTGCGGCGTGTTCAGTAACGAAGGACGACAGGTGCTGGACGCGGTGCGTCTGCAGCGCCAGATACCGGGCAGCAGCAACTTTAACTTTGACCGCGGCATCGAATAAAACAACAGGCAGCAATGCCGGATAAATAGACAAACGGAGAATGTTATGCAACTGGATAACGAACTGCAGCAACAACTGAAACGGGTTCTGGCAGCGGTAGAGCAGATTTTGCCTAAAGCGGTGGAACCAATAGACTGGGATAAAACCATGGCAGCTATCTGGCGTAGTCATTCAGTGGCCGGTTATCTGGAAGCGATGCCGGAAACCGAGCCGACACAGCTGGATGATCTGCTCGGTATAGATGAGCAAAAGCAGATGCTGGTGGATAACACCGCCCAGTTTGTCGCCGGTCTGCCAGCTAACAACGTACTGCTGTGGGGAGCGCGTGGCACGGGTAAATCGTCGCTGGTGCGGGCGGTATTAAACGCCTATGCCGACCGGGGGTTGCGGGTAGTGCAGGTGGACAAGGACGATCTGCATCATCTGCCCGACATATTCAAACAGATAAAAGATCAGCCCCAGCGTTTTCTCATTTTCTGCGATGATCTCTCTTTTGAAGACGGCGAAAAAAGCTACAAGGTACTCAAAAGCGCCCTAGACGGTGCGGTGTATGCCTCGCCGAAAAACACCCTGATATATGTGACCTCCAATCGCCGCTATCTCATTCCACAGTACGATTTTGACAATATCGGCAATCACGTCAAAGGCGGTGAGGTGCGCGCTTCGGAAACCATTGAGGAAAAAAGCTCCCTCTCCGACCGCTTCGGTCTGTGGATATCGTTCGATTCATTCAGCCAGGATCAGTACCTGCGCGTGGTACGCCAGTGCATCGATCAATTGTGCGCCCCGTACGGCAAACAGTTGCCGTGGAACGACGAAGTGGAACGTGCCGCCATTGCCTGGTCGCACGAAAAAAGCAAACGCTGCGGCCGCACCGCCCTGCAGTTTTCCCGCCGCTGGGTGGGACAGGCATTGGCAAAACAGTGATGTTAGCTGCTGCCGCCCTGGTTTTTTATCGCACTATTTGACAACTATTTAACATTTTCTTTATTACCACCACACCTGCCCCTGTCACTATCGCCGCTATTCAACAGCGGAGAGGTTATGGTGGACAACAACAGACAACAGCAATGGCTGGAACGGATATTTGCCGCTACGACTTTTCTGGCGGCATTTCTGGTGCTGGCGGTGATTGTGAGTATTTTTCTGTCGCTGTTCAGAGAATCGCTGCCGGCCATGGAAAAATTCGGCCTGTGGGGGTTTATCAGCGCTACTGAGTGGGATCCTGTTGGCGAGGTGTTTGGCGCCGCCACCACCCTGTACGGTACTCTGGTTACCACGGCCCTGGCGCTGATTATGGCGATTCCGCTTTCCATGGGTATCGCCATTTTTATTGCCGAGTTGTGTCCGCCGGTGTTGCGGCCGCTTATCGCCACCGCTACTGAACTGCTGGCGGCCATTCCCAGTATTATCTACGGCATGTGGGGGTTGTTTACCTTTGCGCCGCTGATGGCTGAGTATGTGGAACCGGCGCTGCAACGTACGTTTGGCGCTATTCCGCTGCTGGGTAAACTGTTCAGCGGTGTGCCGCTGGGTATCGATATCCTCACCACCAGCATCATCCTCAGCATCATGATTACGCCGTTTATCGCCAGCATCGCCCGCGACACTTTTGCTCTAACGCCGCCGCAACTCAAGGAATCGGCCTACGGCATTGGCGCCACCCGCTGGGAGGTGATTCGGGATGTGATGATTCCGCACGCCAAAACCGGCATCTTCGGCGGCATTATCATCGCCATGGGGCGTGCTTTGGGTGAGACCATGGCGGTGGCGTTTGTGCTGGGTAATCGCCACGCTATAGCAACCTCGCTGTTTGACGCTTCGGCTACCATTACCGTTACCCTGGCCAACGAGTTTACCGAGGCCGACAGCGATCTGTATCTGTCGGCGCTGTTTTACCTGGCGTTGATTCTGCTGAGCATGAACTTTATTGTGCTGGCGCTGGCCAAAACCGTGCTGGCGCGCAGCAAACAGGGGTAGGGCGGATGGATATAATCGGCAGGCGCAAGCTTATCAATGTGGTGGCGCTTACTCTGGCCTGTGTGGCGGCGGCGCTGGGGCTGTTCTGGCTGCTGTTTATCCTGGCGGATATATTGCGTCACGGGCTGGGCAGCATCACCTGGGAGTTGTTTACCAACGAAGCGGCGCCGCCGGGGATGGCGGGCGGCGGCCTTAAACACGCTTTTATCGGTCAGTTGCTTATCACTTGGTATGCGGTGCTTATCGGCGTGCCGCTGGGGGTGCTGGGGGGAACCTACCTGGCTGAATATGGCCGCAACCGCGCCATTGGCCGTTTTATCAGTACGTTGTCGGATATTATGATCAGCGTGCCGTCCATTGTTATCGGTACCTTTGTTTACGCGGTGGTGGTGAAACCCAGCGGTCACTTCAGCGGTTATGCCGGGGCGGTGGCGCTGGCGATTATTATGGTTCCAGTGGTATTGCGCACCACTGAGGAGATGATCAATCTGGTGCCGTGGGAGATTCGCGAGGCGGCGTTTGCTCTGGGGGCGCCGTATTACAAAGTTATTATCCAGGTGGTGTATCGCGGTGCCGCCACGGGGATTTTTACCGGCGTGCTGCTGGCCATCGCCCGGATTGCCGGGGAGACGGCGCCGCTGCTGTTTACATCGTTTAACAATATGTTTCTTACTACTGATATGAGCGAGTCCATGCCGTCGCTTACAGTAACCATCTACCAGTACGCCATGGGGCCCTATGATGACTGGCATCAGATGGCGTGGGCGGCGGCGTTTATCATCACTGCATTCATTTTGCTGGTTACGGTCCTGGGGCGGTTGATAATCCGCTGGAAATACAAACATTGAGGTTGACAGATGGCTGAAGCGGTTCTGGTCGTAAACGATTTGAATTTTTACTATAACGGCACGGTGCAGGCGGTAAAGGGGCTGAGCATGACGGTGGAGCGCCACAGTGTTACCGCCCTTATCGGTCCTTCCGGTTGCGGCAAGACCACTTTTTTGCGCTGTATCAACCGGATGCACGATCTGTATCCCGGCCACCGCTACGAGGGGGAGATTATCTTCGAGGGGAGCAACCTGCTGTGTCGCAAGGATATAACCGCTTTGCGCAGCCGTATCGGCATGGTGTTTCAAAAGCCGACGCCGTTTCCCATGTCCATCGCCGATAACATCGCTTACGGTCTCAAATTGCAGGGGATAAAAAACCGCGCCGAGCTGGCCGACCGGGTGGAGGCGGCGCTGAAACAGGCGGCGCTGTGGGAGGAAGTTGCCGACCGTCTCAAACAACCGGCCAGTGGTTTGTCTGGCGGCCAGCAGCAGCGGCTGGTTATTGCCCGCGCCCTGGCGGTACAACCGGATATCATTCTATTTGACGAGCCCACCAGCGCCCTCGACCCGATTTCCACCAGCAAAATCGAGGAATTGATGGTAGAGTTGAAGAAGGATGTAACCATTATCATCGTCACTCACAACATGCAGCAGGCGGCGCGCATCTCCGATCGCACGGCGTTTATGTATATGGGTGAGCTGATTGAGGTGGACGCCACCGACAAAATGTTTACCAACCCGGCCAGGCAGCTCACCGAGGATTACATAACCGGCCGTTTCGGCTAATCACATAAGGCAGGTATATCCATGGACAAGGTTGACAAGGAATATCTACAACTTAAAACACTGCTGGCCAGCATGTGTCAGGAGGTAACCTCCATGCTGCAGGATTCCACCACCGCGCTGTTCAGCCGCGATTCGGAACTGGCGCAGAGTGTTATCGCCCGCGATGATAACGTCGATCGCCTCGATACCTGTATCGACGAGCATTGCCTGAAGATGCTGGCGTTGTACGAGCCCAAGGCCATCGATCTGCGCTTTGTGGTTACGGCGTTACGAATTATCGTCGATCTTGAGCGGGTGGGCGATCACTGCACCAATATCGCCAAAGAGGTGATCGCCCTCAACCAGGCGCCGCCGGTAAAGCCGTACATCGACCTGCCCAAAATGGCCGAGCACACCATAGCCATGATAGAAGATGCCATTACCGCCTATTTCAACAAGGACCTTGCCGCTGCAGTGGAGATCATCAAGCGCGACGATGTGGTGGATCAGTACGACAGCAAGATCAACAAGGAACTTATCGGTTACATGAATCAGGAGCTGGGCAACGAACGCAACGTGGTGTCGCTGATGTTTATCACCCGCAGTATAGAGCGCATCGCCGACTACGCCACCAATATCTGTGAGATGATCTATTTCATGGTTAGCGGCGAGGTGATTCGCCACCGTACCCGCAGCCTGGAGTAGCGCCATGGCCAAGATCCTGCTGGTAGAGGATGAACACGCCCTGCGTGAGCTGATTGCGTTCAATCTGCAGAGCGCCGGGCACAACGTGGCGGCGGTGGATAACGCCAACGATGCCCTGATGATGCTGGAGGAGGTGGTTCCGGAGCTGATACTGCTCGATATCATGCTTCCGGGTCTGAAGGGGGATCAGTTTCTCAAGTTGGTGCGCGCCAACGCTGCCTATGCCGCCGTGCCGGTGGTGATTATCTCGGCCAGAAGCAGCGACGATGACATTGTCGCCGCCCTGGAAGCGGGTGCCGACGATTATCTCACCAAACCGTTCAGCATGAAGGTGCTGCTGGCAAAAGTGATGGTGATGCTCAAGCGTACCCGCCGCAGCGACGACAGCGCCGCCGTGCGTTACGCCGGCATCGTCATCGACGAGGAAAAACATCTGGTGAGCGTCGACGGCACCGAGGTGTCCCTCACCAACAAGGAGTACGAGCTGCTGCGCCTGCTGGTGAAATATCCGCGCCGCGTGTTTACCCGTAATCAGCTCCTCAGCAACGTCTGGGGCTACGACGCCGAAGTGTACAGCCGTACCGTCGATTCCCATATCTCCACCCTGCGTAAAAAGCTGGGCCCGGCGGCAACCCTGATAAAATCCATCGCCAAAATCGGCTACAAGGTGGAATAGATGCGCTCGTTTGTAAAAGTATTTCTGGTACTGTTCATTCCGCTGTTCATCGCCCTCACCCTCACCTTTTATTTTGCCTACGACACCACCACCGCCAACGCCCGCCAGGAACTGTTGCAGGAGATGAAGAACAAGTGGGTGATTGTGGCGCAACTGCTGCACGATAACGATCCCGTCGCGTCATCCACTTATGCCCGTCTGGCCGATATTACCCGCCGCACCTTTTTGCGTATCAGTGTAATCGACACTTCCGGCCGGGTGCTTACCGATTCGCTGGTAGGGTACGACGATATCGCCGCTATGGAAAATCACAAAGGCCGCCCGGAGGTAAAGGCGGCCATCTATTACGGTGAAGGATTCTCTTCGCGCTACAGCAGCACGGTCAAAATGCCCATGCTCTATTTTGCCCGCAAACTGGACGACAACACCGTACTGCGCCTGGCCTATCCCGAAACCTATGTAGCGGCGCTGCAGCAGAAGCTTACCCGCCACGCCATGGGCGGTTTTGCCGCGTTGACACTGGTGGTTCTGCTGCTGGCGCTGTACTTTGCCGGTAAGGTTTCACTGCCGGTGCAGCGGCTGTACTATATCGCCGAGGCCATCGAATCGGGGCGCGAGCACGTTCATTTTCCCCGTTTCAAAGATAAAGCCATGGCGCGGGTAGCCGGATTGATCTACCGTATCTACACCGCTTTGCAACGGAAAAACTACGAGCTGGAACGGGATCGCAAAAAGCTCAACCACATCTTTACCACCATGGACCAGGGAGTATTGCTCCTCGATGGCGACAACGTCATTCTGCACGCCAACCCGTGGCTGGAACAGGAATTTGGCGTGACATTTACTCCGGGGACAAACCTGTTTGATATCAGCAACGATATTCCACTGATAAACTTTTTCAGCACCATGGCTGCCCAGCGCGACGAGTATGCCCGTATTACCCTCAAACAGCGGGTGTTTGACTGTAATGTGCGCCAGGTGGAGGATCAGAAGTTGGTTCTGCTGCGCAATGTTACCCGCCAGGTGGAATACGAAGTGTTCAAGGCCGAGTTGACCGGCAACATCTCCCACGAACTCAAAACACCTTTAGCCATGATTATGGGTTATGCCGAAACCCTGCGCGACAATCCCGCCATCAGCGCGCAGCAACGCCAGCATTTTCTCGATAACATCTATATCTCGTCGCAGCGGCTCAACAACCTCATCAACGATGTCATCGAGCTGCACAAACTGGAATCGGTGGGGGATAACTTTACCGTGTCGCACAGTGTTGTGCCGGAGGATATTGCCGCCGAGTTGCGTGCCTTCTATGCCGATAGCGGCGCTGCTAAGCTGACCATTACCGCCACGGACACGCCGGTATTCATCAGCGCCGAACACCTGCGCAGCGTTTTGACCAATCTCATCGACAACGCCATCAAATACTCCGACAGCGCCGTTGTCAGCGCCAGTGTCAGCGCCGATGACGGCATGGTGTCCATCACCGTTGACGACGGCGGCCCGCCCATCGAGGAATCCCAGCGCCAGCGCATTTTTGAACGCTTCTACACCTGTTCGCGCTCGCGCAACAAACAACACTCCGGCACCGGCCTCGGTCTCTCCATTGTCAAACATATCGCCAGCCTCTATCGCGGTAGCGCCGGGGTGGAAACCAACAGCGCTGGCGGCAACCGCTTTTATGTGAAGCTGTGCCAGCGGCGCCGCGGTAAAACCAGCGCAAAGACAAGTGACCGGCAGATCAGTGCCTGACTTCCTCCACGGGTAGTATCTGCCTGTTGTGACGTACAGTCAGAATAGCTATTGCAGAAGAATCGAGCCGGTAAATAATGCGATAATTAGCTCTCTGATCTCCGCTCTGGCCAGTTCTGGCACCTGTCGACCGGCACGGGGAGACTGTTTGAGCATAGTAACCTTGCCAAACAATCTTTCCACCCACGCTTCTGCCGCGGCTGGATTATCGTCAGCTATGTAGGTGGCAATGTCACGAACCCGCTTCAGTGCCAGCGGCGACCAGATAATGTTCACGCCTTGATATCCTGCAGGATCATTGTTTTAGCCGCCTGATGCTCAATACCGTTGCCGTTGTCGATTTGCGCGCCGGAAACTTGTATATCCTGCAGCAATTCTATCTGTTCCACCATGGCCTCATATTCACCAACATCCAGTAAAACCGCAGCCCCTTTGCCATGCTGGGTGATAACGATAGGGCGTTTGGTATCGCGCACCTGCTGCATAAATGCGGCGATACCATTTCTGAATTCCGACATGGATCTGATATCCTGATCAACCTTGATCCTGCGCATGTCCCCCTCCTGTGTCAGTGGTTTAATGTACACAATAAAGTACTTGATTATGTACGTCAAATAGCAATTCAGGGTTGTCGGCATTGCTTAAGGCAAAGGGCGCAGCAGCCTACAGCGCCAGCACCAGCAGATTGAGCAGGCCGATTATGGCGCCGAGCAGGGCGCCGAAGATGTTGATGTATTTAAACTGCTCTTTCATTATTCCCATCAGCAGTTCTTCTACCTTGAGGATATCGAGGGAATTTACCTTGTCTTCGACAATGCGCTGTATATCCAGGCTGGTTACCAGTGGCGGGATCTCCTTTTTTAGTACCAGTACCAGTTGGGTGAGCAGGGCGGCGTAAATCTCTTCACGCGCGTCGCTGGGCAGGCGTGCCGCCAGGGTACCAATGGGATGGCTGGTAACGAAGGCGGTGATTTTTTCCGCCGCGACCTGTTCCAGTTGCTGTTGCAGTTGTGGCGCGCGCACCGCAGTGATGACGGCATCGGCGGCGCTGGCAGCCAGGGCGGTGTCGCTGCCGATGGGCGCCAGTTGTTCCAGCAGTTGGTGCAGCGGTTTATCCTTGATGGAATCGAAGCCTTTTTCCAGCAGGTCGATAATGTGGTTGCGGGTAGTGGCGCTGCGCAGCAGGATGAGCGCCTGTTTGCTCAGCTGGTCGCGGGCGGCGGCCACTTGTTCGTAGGGAACATTGGCAAAGTGCTGGTGTAGCGGGCGTTGCAGCCACTCGTCCAGCCTCTGATGCAGTAGCTGCTGCACTTTGGCAATGGTTTTCTCCTGCACCAGCCAATGGCGAAATTCTGCCGCCGCTTTGTCGATAAATTCCGGCAGTCGGCTGTAGATTTTTTCCATGTCAAACAGGGCGGCAATGATGGCTGACAGACCCTCCACCGAGTCGATGAAGGAATCTATGGCCAGCCGCGCCTTGTCCTGCATAACGCAGCGCAGTTGCTCGTCGTCGAGCATGGCGGCAAAACCCTCCAGCAGGGCGGGTATCTCCTGCTCCAGGCGGCTGTGTATTATCTCAACCAGTTGGGGCGGCAGCAGTTGTTTGAGAGAGCGTTCGCTGCGCAGCAGTTTGTCGCTGTTGCTGGTGATAAACTGGTGCAGCGCCTGTTCCAGTGCCGGTGTCTGCAGCCAGCGCTGCAGGGAGTTTTCCAGATGGGTGCGGCCACGCTGGTAGCGTTGCGGGGTGAGAAAGGCGGCGATATCCCTGGCCAGCAGCCGTTCCATCTCGCGTTGACACAGGTTGTGGACGGTGGCGGCGAACTTCTCCGAATCAACATAACGGCGCAGCCGGGCAAAGCCTTTAAGGCGCAGGGTTTCCAGCAGGGTGTAAAAGCGCTGATGAAAACGGCGCGGCAGCAAAGTTATAAGGGGGCCGCACTGACGATTGAGAAAACTGTCCAGCCGATCCGCTAACGCCAGCTTGAGCTGGGTACGGAAACTCTCACGTCCCAGGGCGGTACTGATGTCGCCGCCGGTGAGCAGATGGTCGCCTACCATCTCGCCCATCCGTCTGGCCAGCTTGTGGCGCTGCGAAGGTATGATACCCGGCGTCAACGGTACCCGCAGCGAGAATATGTGCCACGGGCGCAGCGGACGAAACAGCATCCTGATGGCAATGTAGTTAGTCACATAACCGATAACAGCCCCGAGCACCGGGGGGATTAACCAGGTAATATATTGTGGCAGTGTACTTTCCATAGCTTATCTTGCCTTGTTGTGCTTGTTTGGTGTGGGCTTAGCTGTTGTTGTCAAAGGATTGAAAGGTGGACAGCAGATCATTCTGGCTGATCACGCCGAGCAGTTGTTCCGGCCTGGCTGGATCGACAACGGGAAAATAACTGATGTGGCGATGGCGGTTGAGGGTTTCCATCGCTTCACGCAGACTCTGGCGCGGCGCCAGGGTCTGCGGGTTGGCGATGAGCAGATCGCCTGCAACGATAAGGTTGGCCAGTGCCGGTTCAAACAGCAGGTTGCGGATTTCGGTGTAGTCGATAATGCCGACGAAGGCGCCGTTTTTGTCCACTACGGGGAAACGGTCGTAGCGGCTGTGGGCGATGAAGCGCAGCAGCTCGTTAAACGGGGTATCGTTGCGGATGGTTTCCACGTTTTTACGCATAATGTGTTCTACCAGAATATCGCCGGCGTCTTTTATCCGGTGACCGTGGGGGATTCCCAGCGCGGCACGGAAATGGCTGACCACATCGTGCAGCCCTTCAACCGCTCCCTGGGGGGCACGTTTGCGCAGCAGCGACAGAATCGGCACTTCGCCGGAGGCGACCAGGGCGTTGCGTACCGCCACCGGCCCGAACAGTTCAAACACCACCACCGCGCCGAGGATTACCGTTTCCAGCAGCTTGCCGCCCACCGGCCACATCTGGGCGCAAGTGGCCGCCAGGCCGATGGCCACACCCGCCTGCGCCATGAGCGCCTGACCGAGGTAGCGTTGCTCACGGCGGGAGAAGTGCGCCAGCCGCGCGCCCCAGCGCGCTCCATACCATTTGCCGGCGCAGCGCATAAGCACATATACCACGCCGAGGCTGCCGATATGGGCCAGGGTTTCCAGATGCAGGCTGGCACCGGCGATGACAAAGAACAGCACATACAGCGGATAATCCACCTGTTTGATGGCGGCGTAAATCTTGTGCCAGCGCGGCGAGCTGTTGGCCAGAATGATGCCGAATACCAGATGGGTAAGCAGGACGTTGACAGCACTGAGCTGGCACATCACTGTGATGGCAAACAGCGCTCCCAACACCAGGCATTTGAACTCGCTGCCCAAATCCAGTCGCTGACTCCAGATGGCCACCAGAAAGGCGATACCGCCGCCGACAAACAACGGTCCGCCCAGACCCCACAGCAGACTGCCGCCGCTGTTGAAGAGAAAATGCTGCACCAGCAGAAACAGCACCACCGAGATGATGTTGTTCAATCCCACCAGCGCCAGCAGAGTGGCGGTGGTGGTTCCCTCGGCGCTGTATTCGCGGATTACCATCATGGTGGCGGCGGGGGCGGTGGCGATGGCGATAATGCCGGTGAGCAGCCCCATCAGCAGCGAAGTTGCGCCGACGCTGAAAGGCGCTATCGCCTGGTGCAGCCACACCAGGTTGGTAAGAGCGCAGCCGCCGGCCACCAGAACAAAGGTGGTGCCGCTTTCCACCGCCGACAGGGCAAAAATACGCCCGCGCCAGCGGCGCAACTGTTCCAGTTGAAACTGGCCGCCCACGTTCATCATTATCAGTGCCAGCGCCAGCTGCGACAGAGGGCGCAGTTCAGTGATGGCGGCGCTGGAAATAAGTGGGGTAAAACCAAGCAGGTGGGCGCACGACGGGCCGAACAGCAACCCGGTGAGCAGATAACCGGTTACCCGCGGCACATGCAGCATGGCTGCCAGCCGTCCGCCGGCCAGGGCGCCGGCAAAAATGGTAGTAAGGGCCAGGAGGATGTGCAGGTTATCCATAAGCGATACTACTGGGCATAACGCAGAGTGGCACCAGAAAGGATGCTGCTGTCACTGCTGGTATCAGGGGCGGAGCCGGGTTCACTGGCTATCTGGCGAATGGCGTGTCGGCGTACCTGTAAAATAGCGATGTCGCGACGTGCTTCGCCGTTATGCTCGAACGAGCGTAAGCCACTCACGCCGTCGAAGCCGCGCAACTGCAACAGCGCCCGCTGCATATCTGCTGCTGTTGTCGGTTGGTAGGTAGCGATGGCACGTTGGACAAAGCAGGCACTGTCATAGCCCTGGGCTTCAAGAATGCTGGGCTGCTGTTTGAATTGCGCCGCACAGGCACTGACAAAAGCACTAACCGCGTTGTTATCACCAGCGGTAAAAAAACCATCGGTAAAAATGGCATGATTGATATAACGACCGGCCTGTTTCAGCAGCCGGGGTGAATTCCAACCATTTATGCCCAGCAGTTGTACGTTCTCTATGCCGTAAAATTCCAGTTGCGGTGCCAGCATGGCTACCTTGTCAGCATAGGCGGGAATAAACAGCGCCTCAAAATCTACACTGGGTAAACCGGCCTCGCGCTGTTGTTCCACAGCCAACTGCTCCTCACCTGCTTGCTTGTCCTCCTCAGGCGGCGCGTCGGGGTTTTCCCCTTTCAGCAGCAGTAACTGATGGCGAAAATCGGTAGCATCGGTCGGAAAAAACTGGCGGCGGACGATATCCCCACCGGCGGCGGTAATGGCGGCGCTGAACAACCGACTAAATTCGTGACCGCTGCGGCTATCCGGTGCCATGATGGCATAGGTGTTCAGCCCCAGTTCATTGATGGCGTAACTGGCCAGAGCGTAGGCTTGCTGGGCGCTGGTGAGGGAATTGCGCAGTACATAGTCTCCCAGTTGCGGGATGTCGGCGTGGGGTGCCAGCGCAATCATAGGCACATGGGCACCCTCGGCAATGATGGCGGCGCGGCGACAGTTGTTGCTGCTTAACGGGCCGATAATCGCCAGTACCCGCCGGGTATAGATGAGATTGCGCATGGCAGCTTCAGTCTGAGCTGGATCGCTCATGTTGTCGACAAAAATAAAGCGGATGGCCGCACTGTTTTGCCGGGCTGCCAGCTCAATTCCCTGTTTAATCCGTTTGCCGAACGGCGAGTAGCGCCCGCTCAATGGCAGGACGACGCCAATGGCTTGCTGTTGCCAGTTGTCGCCGACGATTTGATCGAGAATTTTTGCGGCGGCGCCGGCTATGGCGTTGTTGTCCACCGTACCGAGCAACTCTGTGGCTATGTGACGAGCCTGCTGATTGTTGCCAAGGTGCAGCGCCAATTGCGCCCGGCGCAGTTGCAGGGTGTCGTGAACCGCGCCGCTGGCAAACATGAACTCGGCTTCGGCCAGCTGTTCGCCGGACATGGTGGAGACGGTACGCACCATCGACGGGAAAATTACCTGGTCGCGGTAGTCCCGGTCGGCCTGGCGAGCGGCACTGTTCAGCAATGCCAGCGCCTGCAATGGTTGTCTGGCGTCCTGTTTGCGGGCAGCGCGCAGCACCAGCAGGCGCAGTTTGTCGGCATTGTTCAGTTTGTTGCTGTCGATGGTGTCTATCAGGTCGTCGGCGTCCTTGCTGTTGCCGCTGTGGTGGAGGGCGGCAGCCAGCAGTAATTTGCCGCTGCTGTCCAACTGGCTTTCCGGAATTCGTTGCAGATAAAACAGGGCATCGTCATATTGCTGTTTGTCCAGCATGATGCGCGCCATCATGGTGCAGGCGCTGGCGCACGAGTCGGGGTGATTGATAATGTAACGGCGCAGTGTCGATAGAGCCGTCGCCTCATCGCCGTCGCTGTAAGCCTGCTGAGCCTGTTGCAACGCTGTAGCCGGTCTTGCCGCCGACATCAGCTTTATGCTGTGGGCGGGCAAGGGGAGCAGGAGTAAAATCGACAGGATAGCGATATTGCGTATGGCTGCGTACATGGCGCGGTACTCTCTTTTGGGGACCCTGATACAACGGTAGCCGTACATTGCGTACAGCTACCTTAAGTTTAACACAGATTCAGATTATGACAACCGCGCCCGGTGGGCCGGTCAGTCAAACATCTCGCGGACTTTTTCAAAAAAACCCTTGCTTATCGGGTTGACCGCCTCACCACCTTCGCGGGCAAATTCCTGTAGCAGCTCTTTCTGGCGCGCCGTCAATTTGGTCGGCGTCTCCACCCTGATAACCACCAGCTGGTCGCCGCGACGGTGATTATGCAAATCGACGATCCCCTTGCCAGCCAGCTTCAGCACCTTGCCCGACTGGGTACCAGCCGGTATTTTCATGTTCACCCGCCCCTCCAGGGTGGGAACATCCAGCTCGCAGCCCAGTGCCGCCTGGGTGAAGGATATGGGAATCTCACAGATTATATTGCGTCCCTCGCGGGTGAATATAGGATGCTCTTTTACGGTGATTACCACATACAGATCGCCGGGATGACCGCCGTGCAAGCCACTTTCACCCTCGCCAGTCAACTTGAGGCGGGTACCGGTTTCCACCCCGGCAGGTACCTTGATGGACAGGTTGCGTTTTTCGCGCACCCGCCCGTTACCGTGGCATTTGGGGCAGGGTTTGTCTATCTTGCTGCCGCGCCCGGCACAATCAGGGCACGGACGCGTCATCTGGAAAAAACCCTGCTGATAGCGCACCTGTCCCAAGCCATTACAGGTGGGACAAACAGTGGGACTGGTACCGGGTTTGGCGCCGCTGCCGCCGCAGGCATCGCAGCTGTGGTGGCGGGGAATTTTTATAGTGGTCTCACAGCCGAAAGCCGCTTCTTCAAAGGAAATCTCCAGATTGTAGCGTAGATCATCACCGCGCTGGCCACGGCTGCGGCCGCGCCGCGAGCCACCAAAGATATCACCGAAAATATCGCCGAAAATATCCTCAAACGGACCAGCGCCAAAACCACCAGAAAAACCGCCGCCGTTATTGTTGAGCCCTTCGTGACCAAACTGGTCGTAGGTGGCGCGTTTCTGCCGGTCGGAAAGAACCGCATAGGCTTCGGATAGTTCCTTGAACCGTTCTTCGGCCTGCTTGTCGCCGGGGTTTTTGTCCGGATGGCATTTGACCGCCAGGCGGCGGTACGCCTTTTTTATCTCCACTTCGCCGGCAGTGCGCTCGACACCCAGCACCTCGTAATAATCACGTTTTGACAAAATTCTTATCCTCTGTAAACGGAGCAGATCGCGGCGACACAGCCACATGACAAAGACGCCCAACCTTGCCCGCCAGGCTGTCCGGTTCAGAACGTCACATGCCGCCGCGCCCCTAAGGACGCGGCGGCATCATGGTTATACACAATTATCGCGTACAGTGCCTACTTTTTCTTGTCGTCCACTTCCTCAAACTCGGCATCGACCACATCGTCGTCGGCCTTGTTGTCGCTGGTGGCGTCGGCATCTGCCGCCGCAGCGCCGCCAGCCTGGGCCTGCGCGTCGGCATACATGGTTTCCGCCAGTTTGTGCGAGGCTTCGGCCAGTGCTTCCACCGCCTTGTTGATGGCAGCGGCATCGTCACCTTCCTGAGCCTTTTTCACATCGGCCACGGCGGCTTCGATTTTCTCTTTAGTTCCAGCATCGATCTTGTCACCGGCATCCTTGAGTGCTTTCTCGGTGCTGTAGACCATGCTGTCAGCCTGATTGCGCGCCTCGATAAGCTCGCGCTTTTTCCTGTCCTCTTCGGCATGCATCTCGGCATCTTTGACCATCTTTTCGATCTCTTCGTCACTTAACCCCGAAGAAGCGGTGATCTTGATGCTCTGCTCCTTGCCGGTACCCATATCCTTGGCGGATACGCTGATAATGCCGTTGGCATCAATATCGAAGGTAACTTCGATCTGCGGTACACCGCGCGGTGCCGGCGGGATATCGGTCAGCTCAAAGCGACCGATGGTCTTGTTGTCAGCCGCCATCTCGCGCTCACCCTGGAGTACATGTACCGAAACCGCCGGTTGATTGTCTGCCGCCGTGGAGAAGATCTGGCTCTTCTTGCACGGCACGGTGGTGTTTTTCTCAATCAGCTTGGTCATTACGCCGCCGAGAGTTTCGATGCCGAGGGACAGAGGGGTAACGTCGAGCAGCAGTACGTCTTTGACATCACCTTTGAGCACCCCACCCTGAATTGCGGCACCAATGGCAACTACCTCGTCCGGGTTGACGCCTTTGTTGGGAGTCTTGCCGAAAATCTGCTGAACCTTCTCCTGTACCGCAGGCATGCGGGTCATACCACCGACGAGGATAACCTCATCAATATCAGAAGCGCTGAGACCGGCGTCTTTGAGAGCGGTGATGCATGGTGCCTCCAGTTTAGCCAGCAGATCGGCGCAGATGCTCTCCAGCTTGGCGCGACTCAACTTCATATTGAGATGCTTGGGACCACTCTGGTCGGCAGTGATAAAGGGCAGATTGATGTCGGTCTCCATGGAGGTTGACAGCTCGCATTTGGCTTTTTCTGCCGCTTCTTTAAGCCGTTGCAGCGCCATCTTGTCGCCGCGCAGGTCGATCCCCTGCTCTTTGTGAAACTCGTCAGCGATGTAATCGATGATGCGCTGGTCGAAATCTTCGCCGCCAAGGAAGGTATCACCATTGGTGGCTTTTACCTCGAACACACCATCGCCCAGCTCAAGAATAGATACGTCGAAGGTACCGCCGCCTAAGTCGAATACAGCGATTTTCTCGTCGTTTTCCTTGTCCAGACCGTACGCCAGCGCCGCCGCTGTCGGCTCGTTGATGATGCGTAATACTTCCAGTCCGGCGATTTTACCAGCGTCCTTGGTAGCCTGACGCTGGGAGTCGTTGAAGTAGGCCGGAACGGTGATAACCGCTTCGGTTACTTCCTCGCCGAGATAGTCGCTGGCGGACTGCTTCATCTTCTGCAACACCATGGCGGAGATCTCCGGCGGGCTGTATTGCTTGCCGCGCGCCTCGACCCAAGCGTCGCCGTTGTCGGCTTTGACAATCTTGAACGGACTGATCGCGATATCTTTTTGTACCGCTTCTGCCTCATACTTGCGGCCGATGAGCCGCTTGATGGCAAACAGAGTGTTCTCCGGGTTGGTTACCGCCTGACGCTTGGCCTGTTGACCCACCAGGCGTTCACCGTTTTCGGTGAATGCCACCATGGATGGGGTGGTACGCGCCCCTTCTGCGTTAGCGATAACGGTGGGCTCGCCACCTTCCATAACTGCTACACACGAGTTAGTCGTGCCTAGATCTATGCCTATTACTTTTCCCATAACTAATTTCTCCTTTATGTAGGGGGATTGTTGTGTATTTTTTTAGCTTGTGTATTTACTGCCGCATCTATTCCGCCTGTCGCTCAGCGTTGCTGACGGCTTTAGACACCATCACTAGTGCCGGACGCAGCAGGCGGTCATTGAGCATATAGCCGTTCTGCATCACTTCTACCACGGTGTTGGGTTCGCAGTCGTCTCGCTCCAGTTGACCCATGGCTTCGTGGCAATCGGGGTTGAACGGTTTTCCTTTTGCTTCTATCACTGTAACCTTGAATTTCTCCAGTACGCTCTGAAACTGATTCAAGGTCATCTCCACCCCTTCGATGAGGGTGGCACTGTTGTTGTCGCTGCCATCGTCGCGGGCATGCGCCACGGCTCGCTGCAAATTATCGATTACCGGCAGAATATCACGCAATATAGCTTCGTTGGCAAATTTGCTCAGATCTTCCTTTTCCCGCTGCATGCGGCGGCGATAATTTTCCATCTCGGCGCGAGTGCGCAGGTAGAGATCCTTGTGCTTCTCCACCTCGGCACGGCAAGATTCCAGTTCGTGGTGCAATTGCTGTTCGGCATTGCTGACCTCCTGCTGATGCGCGTCGTCCTCCTGTTGATCAGCCTGTGGAGTTGCCGCCTTTGTTACAGGTTGCTGCTGTTGTTCTGTTTCCTGTTCTGCCACTGGTATCACTCTCCTATATCTGATTTTAGCGCCTGGCTGACCAGCTGGGCGGTATAATCCACCATGGCCACCACTTGGGAATATTTCATCCGGCTGGGACCGATAACCCCCAGGCTGCCAAGCTTCTGTTTACCGTTGGTGTAGTTGGCGGTTATCAGGCTGCAACCATCCAGATCCTGAAATTCCGCCTGGGTACCGATATATATCTGTACCCCCTGGGCCTGCTGGCTCTTGTCCAGCAGCTCGATAAGGCTTTTTTTCTGTTCAAAAGCCTTGAATATCCGGCAGCGGCGCTCGGCATCGGAAAATTCCGGTTGCTCCAGAATGTTGGCCACCCCCTCGATGATGACATCGTCTTCCATCTCGCCGTCAAATACCTGACGCGAGAACTCCAGTGCGTTGCCGGTAAGGCGATCGTACATCGCCTTCTCCTGTTGCATTTGCGCCATAATTTTGCTGCGCACTTCAGGGATAGTCAGACCACACAGGGTATCGTTAAGATAATTGGTGATCTGCTGCAACTCCGAGGCACTGGGGATGCTGTCATCCATCTCTATTATTTTGTTCTGCACCACGCCGGACTGGGATACGAAAATTACCAGCAGACGGCGTTGGTTCAGTGGTACGAACTCTATGTGCCGAAAGGTGGTGGCATTAAAGCGCGGCGCCAGCACCAGCCCGGTATAGCTGGACATTTCCGACAGAATTTGCCCGGCATGTTTGAGCAGATCCTCAGTGCGCCGGTTTTCCAGCCGACAGCGTTCCTCGATTCGTTGACGTTCGCTGGGGCTGAGACTGCGCACCTGCAAAATCGTATCCACATAAAAGCGGTAGCCCTTGGCGGTGGGAACCCGCCCGGCCGAAGTGTGGGGCGAGTTGATATAGCCCATCTCCTCCAAATCGGCCATGACGTTGCGCACCGTTGCCGGGGATAACTTCAGCTTCTGGCGTTTGGCGATGGTGCGCGAGCCCACCGGTTCACCGGAGGCTATGTAGCCCTCGACTATGGCGTTTAGTATGCTCAAGCTGCGCTCGTTGAGTTCCATTGCCAAACCTCTGCTCGTTGTGTGAAGCGGATAGATCTCTTAGCACTCTAACGCTGTGAGTGCTAACAGGGGTGAAGATAACAACGCCCCCTACCTTTGTCAAGGGTAGGGGTAACTTTAGCGCAAAGGCGCTATTTTCTATAGAAAGGCACTGATAAGATGGTCGTATAGCAGCCAGCTGGCGCTGTCCATGTGCCAGCGGCTGTTGTCCCTGTGGAGGTGGTGACCACAGCGGCTGATGGCGTGGGAAAAATGGGCGCTGAAAGAACAGCCGAACAAGTGTTGAAATTGTCGTTCATCTATGCCGTCGCAGCAACGCAGACCCAGGTAGGCAAATTCAGCCATGGCTTGTGCGTGGTCAAATGTTTCTAGCAGAGCGCGTACAGTCCCGCCGGTGGTAACAGCCTCGATATATTGCTCGATTGAATCGGGTGCAGCCAGCCGTTGCCCCCAGCCGTCAGCGATAAAACTGTGGGCTCCGGCACCGATACCGAGATAGGGACGACGCTGCCAGTAGGTTAGGTTGTGGCGACAGCGATAGCCGGGGCGGGCGTAGTTGGATATTTCGTAATGTTCGTAACCAAGGGCGGTGAGCACCTTGTGATAGTGGAGAAACTGATGGTGAAACAGCTCTTCGTCGACAGCGGCTATCTCCTTTTGTTGCAGCATGGTAGCGAATGGGGTGTTCGCTTCTATGCTCAATCCGTACACCGATAGATGCTGCGGCTGCAGCTGGTGCAGTAGCTGGCAGCTGTGTTCCACGCTTGCGTTATTCTGCGTCGGCAGGGCGAACATCAGGTCGATGTTGACGTTATCAAAATTATTCAGTGCCAGTTCTGTTGCCGTCATGGCGGTGGCGGCATTGTGGCGGCGGCCAAGAAAAAGCAGATCGGCATCGTTGAACGACTGGACACCGAGTGACAGCCGGTTGACGCCTGCCCGCCGATAGTCGCGCAACCTGGTGCTGTCGTTGCAACTGCACGGGTTGCCTTCCAAGCTGATTTCGATGTCGTCGGCCAGGGCGGCGCATCTGTAGATATGGGAAAGAATGGTGTCTATCTGGGCGGCGCTCAGCAGCGATGGAGTGCCGCCGCCAAAGAATACCGACTTAAGGGCGGCGCCGTTTAGAAAGCCGGCCAAATGGTAATCGATATCCAGGCACAGCGCTTCTATATAGGCGGTTATTTCATTTGTACGCGGCGAGCGGGAGAAGAAATCACAGTAGGGGCATTTGCCGGTGCAAAACGGGATGTGAATATACAGGGCAGGCATGGTTGCAGCCGTTGTGGAAAACAGAGTGCTAAAACAGCAGCGGCGGCGCAACTGATCATGCAGGATGCGCCGCCGCTGTTTAAGTTATTTCACGCCTGTGTGTTGTCTTAGTGTTTGAACACATTGAACAAGTCGGCATTGATCACCATGTGGGTAGCGATACTGGCAGCGTAGCCCAGCGCTACTGCCGGCATGTATACCAGATGGCGACCGAAGGTGTAGATGCCGCGTGCGCTGCCCATCAGAGCAACACCGGCAGCGGAGCCTATGGAGAGCAGGCTGCCGCCGACACCGGCGGTAAGAGTTACCAGCAGCCAGTCACCGTGAGACATGTGCGGGTTCATGGTGAGTACGGCGAACATTACCGGAATATTATCGACGACGGAAGAGAGAACTCCAACCAGCACGTTGGCATTGAAAGCCCCCAGACCGGTGTACATGGCCTTGGAGGCGTAGATCAGATAACCGAACTGACCCAGACCGCCGACACACATAATAACACCGTAGAAAAACAGCAGGGTATCCCACTCACAGCGCTCGATTTTGCGGAACAGGTCGAAGCCGTGGTGATCCTCCTCGCTGGTCATATCCAGCGGGCCATCGCTCATGGTGTCGACATTGTCGTGACGCTTGAGATAATAGGAGAAGAAGCCCAAATAGCCCAAGCCAAGCATCATGCCGGCGGCAGGGGGTAGATCAAGGTAGTTGTGGAACGATACGGCGGTAACGATGGTACACATAAACAGGAAGATGATTCGCTTGCCACCGAACTTGATGGTTACGGCATCGTCCATGGCTGAAGGTGTCTCCTTGCTGATCATAAAGTTCATAATCAGGGCAGGCACCAGCCAGTTAACAAGTGCGGGCAGGAACAGATCGAAGAACTCGGAGAAAGTTACCATCCCTTTTTGCCACACCATCAGGGTGGTGATATCACCAAAAGGCGAAAACGCGCCACCGGCGTTGGCGCCAACGACAACGTTGATACACGCCATAACCACAAATTTCTGGTTGGAGCCGCCTACTGCCATTACCACGGCGCCCATAAGCAGGGCGGTGGTCATGTTGTCGGCCAGAGGTGAGATGAGAAATGCCAACAGACCGGTAATCCAGAAGATAACCCGCAAAGAAAATCCGCGTGATACCAGCCAGCAGCGCAACGCCTGGAACACGTTACGCTCTTCCATGGCGTTGATATAGGTCATGGCGGTAAGGAGGAACAACAGCAATTCGCAATATTCCACCAGATTGCCGCGGATGGCATGCTCCGGCAGTTCCGGATTAATATTCCGATACGCCAAGGCGATAAGAACCCAAATGATTCCAGCCGCCAGCACTACCGGTTTACTCTTGCGCAGGTGAATGCGCTCTTCCATGATAACCAGAGCGTAAGCACTGATAAAGGCGATCAGGGCAATGATACCATAGACCGAGCCAGTGAGGTCAACCATGCCGCTGGCGGCCTCCTCGCTGGCAAAACAGGGCGTTGTCAGCAGAACGAACAACATTGTCAGTACACTTTTCACAACAATCTCTCCATAATATGAATATGACAGCGCAGCGCAAGCAACCCAAGCTATTGCTCACATTAAATTACAGCCACATATCAGATGCTGACAGGTGGCTACCGACGCCCATACCCGCACCAGAACAATTGGCCTACCAAAACCAAGGCCGTGTAATAGCACCAGAAAACAGGGATGTCAACAATTGCAACAACCATTTACCATTTTTGTTATTTAATTATATATTGATTCTGACATCTATAATTCCGCCCAGTTATAGACGCCGGGCGCCATTGGCCAGAAAAAAATAGTGTTATATTTTTGCTGGTGCCCGAGATGTTGCTCTTGCATAAATAAAACCCGATAGTCTATAATAAACTGTTTTTCTTTACTTATTGACAGAAAGGAAGATTATGAAACACGATGTTAATGCAGCCATCGCCCAGTTTAATATTGCCTTGGGTGATGTTGATAAAAATCTGGCGACAGCCTCCGCAGCAATCAAGCGTGCTGCGGCGCGAGGTGCGCGTTTGATTGTGTTGCCGGAGATGTGGAGTAGCGGGTACGATTATCGCCACCTGGCACAGCTGGCAGAACGTACTCCCCATGTTTTGCTGGCGCTGCAAGCTCTAAGCCTCGATCACAATATGGTTATTGTCGGCAGTCTGCCGGAAAAGGTCGGCGATTCGCTGTACAACACCGCCTATGTAGTAGACGGCGGCAAAGAGATCGGCAGTTACCGCAAACTGCATCTGTTTTCCAATATGGGTGAGGATCGTTTTCTCGCTGCCGGCCAGCGCAGTTGTGTGGTGCCCACATCTGTGGGGCGGCTGGGGCTGGCGGTATGTTACGACCTGCGTTTTCCTGAACTGTTCCGTAAAATGGCCCTGGAAGGGGCCGATATCATCTGCCTGCCAGCCGAATGGCCCAAACCGCGCCAGGAACACTGGCGCACCCTGCTGCGTGCTCGCGCCATAGAAAACCAGCTGTTTGTCGCCGCCGCCAACTGCTGCGGTATCCAGGGCAAACTAGACTTTTTCGGCATGAGCTTGCTTATTTCGGCACGCGGCGAGGTGCTGGCGGAAGGTCAGGAAAAGGATGTGGAACTGCTGGCAACGTTCCGTAAAGAGGAACTAATCAAGTATCGCGGTGAAATCCCCTGCTTTAACGATCGTCGCCCGGATGTGTACGGCAAGTTGCCATAACTGTACCGTTAGTTATCCAGCTTTTTGGCGCTATGACGCAGGCTGGCAGGAATTTCGTCCAGAGTGGAAGCAAAGCAGATGGCCTTGTTGCCATCGAGATATATATAGTGAGGCTCGTCGTCAGCGGCCTGTCGGCGCGTTTGTTGTGCCACCAGACGAGCCTGATCCACCACCGCCCGCTTATCGGCCGCCCGTTGGGCAACTGGCAGCGCTGGCGTCAGCGTGCCTTTGTGCCTTCCTGCTGGCAACGTATGCGCCAGGCGCTGGCGAAAGTCGCGATAAAAATGCTGAAAATCGCTCAGCAATACGATATTATCGGCTGGGAAACGGAGCAAAAACTGGTCGCCCACCACCAGGACAGTCAGAAAACACAGAACCCACAAAAATGTGAAAAGCAGTTTTTTCATGAAGCGCAACTGAGTTCTCCAAGCAAGCAGACATCGAACAGAATCAGACTCAACAAACCAGGTTGGCACCGAGTTCCATTATTCATAGCTGGCGCCAAAACGCAACTCAAACATCATTGCCGATACCATGGCAAAACAAAAGGAAGGCTATAAATGGCTGAACAGAATGACAAAGACAACAAAACACGATATGACGTAGTTATTATCGGTGGAGGTCCCGCCGGACTCACTGCCGGGCTATACTGCTCGCGCGCGCGCCTGAAGACATTGCTGGTGGAAAAAATGCTCCTCGGTGGTCAGGTGATGACCACCACCGAAGTGGAAAACTATCCCGGCTTCCCTGGCGGCATCGCCGGTCCGGAGCTGATGGAACGGATGCAGGAACATTGTCAGGAATTTGGTCTCGAAGTACAGACCGCCCAGGTGGAAAAGGTGGAGAATGATGGGGCGGTGAAAAAAGTGGTGCTCGACTCTGGCGTGATCGAAAGCCGCAGTGTCATCATTGCCAGCGGCGCCCAACCGCGCAAACTCGGCGTACCCGGCGAACAGGAACTCACCGGCCGCGGGGTATCCTACTGTGCTACCTGTGACGGTGCCTTCTATCGCAATATGACCGTGGCTATCAACGGCGGCGGGGATACCGCCGTGGAAGAAGCTCTGTTCCTCACCCGTTTTGCCAGCAAGGTGTACCTCATCCACCGCCGTGATCAGCTGCGTGCGGTGAGCGTACTGCAGGAGCGCCTGCACGCCAACGACAAGATCGAGGTAATATGGAACAATGTGATCGAGTCATGCGAGGGCGACAACAGCGGTCTGACCCATCTGGTGTTGAAGGATGTCAATACCGGCAGCACCAGTAAGTTGGAGGTGCAGGGCGTGTTTATTGCCATCGGCGTGGAGCCGAAAACCGGCTTCTTGCATGGTACGGTGGATCTCGATGATGGTGGCTATATTGTTACAGATATGCAGTGCCGTACTTCGGTGCCGGGTATTTTTGCCGCCGGTGATGTGCGTCAGGGAGTGCTCAAGCAGATTGCCACCGCCGTTGGTGCCGGGGCAACCGCCGCCTACGAGGTAGAACGCTACTTGGCCGACCTAGAGTAATTCTGTCGACACATTCTTGGGAGACTGTCTGACTTTACGGGTCGAAGGGAAAAATTGGCTGGTCGATGACAAGCTCCTGGCCGCCACAGACACAATTTTCAGCTGCCGTTCTGGCAACAGCAATTGAGTTGTTGCCAGAACGGCTTTTTAGTGTCTATAGTATACACTAATGTATCAAAGTATATAAACAGATTTATTTCAAGGAGCACTTCAACAATGCTGGCCAATATTTTATCCGGTGCGGTGTTGGGCATCGACGCTTATCCGGTAGAAGTAGAAGTTGACGTAGCGCAAGGGCTGCCACAATTTGCTACGGTAGGGTTACCGGAAGGAGCGGTTAAGGAAAGCAAGGATCGGGTCAAATCGGCAATCAAAAACAGCGGTTACGAATTTCCGGTACGCCGCATCACGGTAAATCTGGCCCCTGCCGACATCCGCAAGGACGCCCCATCCCTCGATTTACCTATGGCCATTGCCATTCTCACCGCCACCGGCGCAGTAGACAGTAAAGCCCAACGTTACCTGTTTATGGGCGAACTGTCTCTCGATGGCCGGATAAAAGCGGTCCGCGGCTGTCTAGCGGTAACCGTAGCGGCCCAGCAATGGGATGTGGCAGGAATAATACTGCCAGCAGAAAATGCCGCCGAAGGAGCAGTGGTCAACGGCCCGCCGGTGTATGCTGCCGAAAATCTGGCGCAGGTGGTATCATTTCTTAACGGTGAGGTGGAGATAGCTGCCAGTGTGCAAGCTGGGATGACGCCGGTGGACTATCCAATGCAGGGAGATGATTACGCCGAGGTGCGTGGCCAGCAGCATGTAAAGCGGGCGCTGGAGGTAGCTGCTGCTGGCGGACACAATATGCTGATGGTTGGCCCGCCCGGTAGTGGCAAAACCATGCTGGCGCGACGTCTGCCAACCATTTTGCCGCAACTGTCGTTTGACGAAGCGCTGGAAACGACTAAAATCCATTCAGTGGCGGGATTGCTAAATAAAAGTGATGCCTTGGTTGTGCAGCGACCGTTTCGCTCTCCGCATCACACAATCTCTGATGCCGGACTCATCGGTGGCGGTAGTATCCCTCGCCCCGGCGAAGTGTCGCTGGCGCACAACGGGGTGTTGTTTCTCGATGAATTGCCGGAATTCAAGAAGAACGTGCTGGAGATGTTGCGTCAACCGCTGGAGGATGGTGAGGTGTTTATCTGTCGGGCAGCCCAGAGCCTGACCTTCCCTGCCTCATTCATGCTGGTTGCGGCTATGAATCCGTGCCCGTGTGGTTATCTAGGTGACAATGCCCACGAATGCACCTGTACGCCACCGCAGTTACAGCGCTACCGTAACCGCCTGTCCGGCCCGTTGCTGGATCGCATAGACCTGCATGTGGATGTGCCGCGTATTTGCCACGAAGAACTGGCCGACAAGCGGGATGCCGAATCGAGCGCAGCCATCCGTCAGCGGGTTGAACAAGCCCGCCAGCGCCAAAAGGAGCGCCTGGCCCAGTGCGGCATCCACGCCAACGCCCAGATGCAGGCACGACACATCCGCACATTTTGCCCTGTAGATGAAGCAGGAAGCAAGTTACTGGCCCTGGTAACTGACCGCCTCGGTTTTTCCGCCCGCACCTACAGCAGAATTCTCAAAGTAGCGCGCACCATTGCCGATCTTGACGGTGCCGAGGGTATCCGCGAGTCTCATTTGGCAGAAGCAATACAGTATCGCGGTCTGGATCGTGGATTGGGTTAGATTGTAGGCAGCAGGATGGTCAGATTTTGCCTGTTTGTTCAGTTTATATTGGGCGTTCAGACTGATAAACAGAAGATATAATTTAAAAGCTCAATAAAAAAACCCGCTTGGCGGGTTTTTTTATTGGCTGGTAATATCAGCTCAACGTGAGTTGTTGTCGATTACGCTGACTGTAAATATGTTGTAATGCTGGCTGCAATAGTTTGAAAAATGGTGGTGAATTCCCGCTCATCCCGTTCCAGCAGGGTGATACGGAAGCCGTGCTCTTCGGTGGAAAAGGAGGTGAGGGGAACCACGCAAATGCCGGTGGAGGCTAGCAGATAGTAGACGAAGCGCTTGTCCAACGAAGTGCCTGGCTGCGAGATCAGCCCTTCAACCAACTCTTTTACTTCATCGTTGTCGATGGGCAAGGTCTGTTTGTCGTTGAGGCGGTTGCGTTCGAAAGCCACGCTCATATAAAAGGCGCCGTTAGTGCGGTTGACTTTCACGCCATCGACACCCTTGAGAATATCGTAGGCGATATTGGAAAACTTTTCGTAGCGTGTCGTGCGTTCGTGTAGATATTCGTTGTATTGTGGATGGCTGAGGATGGGTGGTATCGCCTTCTGTGGCAGGGTGGTGGAGCAGACCTCTACCATCTTGGAATCGACGATAGATTGTATGTAGCGATCAAACAGGTGATCCTTGTCGCGATTGTACACTTCGATCCAGCCGCAGCGGGAACCGGGCCATGGCAGTTCTTTGCTTATCCCTTTCATGGCAATGGCTGGCAGGTCACCGATCAGATCGGAGATAGGCCTGGTTGATGCGCCATTGTATATTATGTTGTGGTAGATCTCGTCGCAGATGATAAACAGGTCGTACTCGCGGGCGATGTTCAGCATCTCGATGAGAATGCGCTCCGGGTATACCGCACCGGTGGGATTGTCGGGATTAATGATGAGAATACCGCTGATGGCGGGATTGTATTTTACCGACAAATGCAGGTCATCAAGATCAGGATACCAGTTGTTGTCGGGATCGAGACGGTACGACACCGGC
>Ga0256842_1000825_pt1 | contig 26886 bp, 41 predicted proteins | sample 4559240metaG_FD_185973 | JGI IMG/M metagenome (GOLD analysis project Ga0256842, IMG submission 185973) | Hydrothermal vent microbial communities from Guaymas Basin, Mexico - 4559-240 | ecosystem: Environmental > Aquatic > Marine > Hydrothermal vents | place: Mexico: Guaymas Basin | collected... | reverse complement strand
AACATCATCGACTTCTCTCAGAACAGCGACCTCACAGCGATGGAAGAGAAAATTATCTTCAAGCTCCTCGTTGATTACGTGACTTCAAAATACGTTATGAGCCTCAAAATCCCCACTTACATCATCGTCGACGAGATACAGGACCTCGTGGGCACGTCGAACCAGGCCACACCCGACAACCCCGCCTGGCTTGCAGTCGAGGACATCTATAGAAAAGGCCGCTCAATGAACATCACACTAATCGCCTCCACGCAGTACATGTACCGCCTACCCCTCAACCTCGTGATAGGTGCTTCTCACGTCGCCGTCGTCGGCAGGCTCGCCAGTCCCAAAGACGAGAAAATTCTCCGCGACATGATCCCCGACGGCCACAGGATAAAGGCCGCCGACGAGTACGAAAGCCTCGAAGAGATGCTAAAAGCAAAACAAGACAAGTTTAGGGGCTGGTTTTCAATCAACAAGGACTTCACGCTCCGCATGTATTTCCGTCCCGCTCAATCGTTTTGAGGTGGTGAAAATGGTGTTTGGCTGGCTTAGGAGAAAGAAAAAGAAGAAGGCCGAACCAAGGCCCGGAATAGTCATGACTGATGAGGAGGCCGCCAGCTTCTTCAACTTCGACCTCGAGGAGGAGGTTGAAAAAAGGGTCGAGGAGAGGCTCAAACAGCAGAGAATCCTCGCGCAGAGGATGAGCCAAATCAAAGAGACATATCAGAAACTCCTCATCGCGGTGACGCCAGAAGAAGGCGCAATCATTCTCGGCTATCCCGAGGCCTACCTGGTGAACTACGACGAGTACTGGATCTACTACCAAGAGCGCCCGCCGAGCTGGCTGGACTCGCTCTGGTGGAGCCTCGGCAGGTTCTTCGGGAAGAGGCCACCACACAAAATCTTGAAAGCACACAAGAAAATCGTGCAGTGGAACGCCGAAACGATAACAGTCTACTGCAAGACGATCGAGGAGATAATCGGCACCGGACAGCAGGAAGCCGTCCCAATGGTGGTCCACCCGACAATCACGCGCGGTTGGGAAGCCTACGAGGCCGTGAAAGCCGAGAGGGACAAGTACAGGCAGAAATACTTCGACCTCCTCCACGAAGCCAAGAAGGAAGTCGAGCTTGCCCTTCAGATCAACCCACGCGTCAAGGTCTACTGGAAAGAGAAAGAACAGCAGGGCAAAAAGACAGAGGAGCGCTTCGGCGGCACCGAAATGGCCTTCGAAGAGAACCCGGTCAGGAGGGAACTGAAGACAGTGATAGGTGAAGAATGATGGAAGTCATTGAGGAAAAAAGCCCTGAGGAGCTTCTCAAGGAGCTCGCCAACAAAGACTTCAACGAAGTAGCAGAGACTCCCATCGAGGCCGAAGAAGACGAAAAGCCGAAGAAAAAGGCCTCAACATGGGGTCTCAAGAAAAAGAAAGAGCTCAACGAGGAGATACTCAAGGAAATTCAAAAGAAACTCGCAGAAGCGTGGGAGCTCATGGGCACCGAGTACGGGCGCAAGCTCATCGAGGACGTGGCCGTCGAGGTGAAAAAACTCTGCATCATCAACGACCTGCCCTGACCTTACTTTTTATCCATCACCTCTTCAGGATACAGGTCCGCGTGCGCCTCAACCACGACCCTGGCCCAAACTCTAGCATTGGTAGCCACGTCCTTCTCGCCCTCTGAAGTGTAGATCTTAGTGGGCACCGAGAAGCCTACGCAATATGTCCTCCCAACCTCCATCGCCGAGAAGCGGTTGAGGTAATACGTCTGATTATCCCCTGTGAAAGTCCCTCCAAAGATAACAGCATGAGGCTCGTCTTTAAAATAACGCTCGTAATCAAACAGATAATAGTTCACGGGAGTCTTGTCCAGCTTCTTTGCTTCGATAGTCAGACGAGTGTCAGGCACTACATAGTTGAAACAAGTGTATCTGATGTGACCCGGCTCAATGGTCAAGGTGTGCCCGCTGATGAGAACCTCCTCCAAGACGACCGGCTTGTAGTCATAGTAATCAACAGCGATCTTCAAGGAATCATTGCCGAGAATCACTCCCTCATAAGCCGAGAGTTTATCCTTGAGCGATGAAATCTCATCATCAGCAGCCTGGTACATTGCCACATTCAAGAATATCAACACTGCCAAAAGTCCGACCAAAACTCCAGTAAGCGCCTTCCCCATTCCAGGGCCCTCCTCCGCTCGTTTTTGAATCAACAATTAGTGCCTATTACTAACACTTATAAGAACATTTCGCCGCGCTCCGTTGGAAAAACGCCAAGATTTCAGATATCACACAAAGCCCCGAACCTGGCCAGAACCGCAACCCCTCGGAGCCCAAAAATTATAGTAAAATTCGCAAACTTTATTATACAAAAAATACTCAAAATTAAAAGGGATGACGCATGACCGACACCGCTCAAATCATCGAGCCCCTCGCGAAATTCCACTCCCCTGTTTACAAGAATGGCCGTATAGCTATCCCTAGTAACGAGCGAGACTACTATGGTTTAGACCAACATGATATAGTTTTGTTGATCGTCAGAAACAATAACGGAAGAGGTCTGTTTTGGGCCCAACTTACGGTCCATGGTAGATTGACCATTCCAAGAGGGTTACGGCGGGAGTTGGGTATCTCAGAAGGTGATTTCGTGGAAGTTCTTCTTATAGATATTATAAAAGTCAAAGACATGATGGGAGAAGAGGGTTATAATGTCCTAAAAGCTATCCGGACGAATTCTTACAGATTATTGACTCCAGACGAAGAGATAGAGATAATCAAACATCCAAAAACAAAGATCTCTTTTTCTACGGATAAATAAATGAATAATTCAAAAATAAATTTGTTTATTTGTTTTGTTTTGTTTATTGGGACGTTCTCTTTCGTGCTTTATTTATAAACCCTTTTTTGATTCAAAAACTCCCTCATTATACGCAGTAGCATGGTATAGTTTTTGGTTTTTGATTCAAAAACACATTTTGACTTATTTTTGGAGCATGATGTCTAGTGCTTGGAACGAAACATTTATTAAATATTAAGTCAAAATGACTTATAGGAAAAATTGACTTGGTGGTCGATGATGGGGAGGAGGACCAAATATCCGCACGGGATGGTGATTATGAGTATATCGACAGATCCTGAGACTGCAGAGCTTTTCGAGAAGCTTCGTGGAGACTGCCCTCGTGGTGATTTTCTGAAAGAACTCCTCGAGGTGTACCTCGCGCACGTGGAGGAGAAAGCAGGCGTTTGAGGTGGAAATATGCCGCGGCCGCAGAAGCTCAAGAATCCTCGAGCAATCGTGCTCCATGTGGAAGCAGAACTTAAGAAAGAGTGGGACGAGTTACGCGGCCGCTTGAGTTGGGGGGAGTTTTTCAGTTCTTGGTATCTCCGCCAGAAGGACGTCATTAACGCCGCTGTGAAGATTGAGAGCCTCGAACGTGAAAACAATGAGCTAAGAAAAGAAAACGAGGAGCTCAAGCGTCTCATCGAGCGCCTTCAGAAAGAGAACGAGAAGCTTCGCCTTGAGAACCAGGCCCTCAAGCAGGGCCGTTCTGTGAGGTCATACCAGGACGCGCTCAAGCTCAAGGAACTCGCCAAGCACGCGAGAGACGGCGTCAGCTGGAAGGCCCTCTGTGCTGAGGTCCTCGGCCTCCGCGATGAGGGCAAGATCAAGGACCTCATGAAGCTGGCCTTCGTCGTCAAGAAGAACGAGCGCAACACCTGGCCGGCCAGGTTCTACCCGAAGGACATCGCGGAGGAGTTCCATGGTTGGGTTCTTGCCCGCCCGAAGGACCGCCAGGTCGCGGACATCATTGACTACGAGCTCTACAGGGAAGACACGCTGAAGGCCGCGAAGGGCCTTGCAGTTGGCGAGGCCGTCGCTGAGAAGGTACCCGAAGTCAAGCCGCTCAAGTCCGGCCCGGCTGCCGAGCGTTGGGTCGAGATGTTCTTTGACGTTGTTCACCGCGAGTACGTGAGTCTCATCAGCCAGAAGCGCGGCAAGGACGCGAAGAAGTACCTGGAGGAGAAGGTGCCGCCGAAGCTGGTGAAGGTCCTTGAGGATGTTGACCCTGATGACAGGAAGCGGGCTGTTCTTGCAGTGATTCAGCAGCATGAGGGGGATTGGAATGAGGCTTTCGTTTCTAATCTGCGCCGCGTTGTCATGCGGACTCTTTCAAAGCCCGTGGAGGTGGAAGCATGAGCCAGGCGGAAGCCGAGTTCCTTGGTTGGGTCGCCCGTGAGCGGGCGGCGTTGAAGGGGGCCGAGAAGGCCCACGCGGAAGTGCCCACCCTTGAGGAGTGGCTTGAGCAGGAGCTCGCGGTAGCGAGGGAGAAGGCGTTCTCCCTGAGCATCAGGCAGGCGAACGGCGCTGAGTACTGGACGGGCTACTCTGACGCCCTCCAGGACGTGCTGAACGCGATAAGGAGAAGGGAGGTGAGGGCATGAAGGAAGTCTTGGAAAAAGTGGCTGATGTTCTAATGGCGAAGTACGACATCATTACGGTGGCTAACAGTTACCTCAAGGCTGAGGATTGCTGGCCTTCCGTTGAGGAGGACTATGAGAAGAACTGTGACTATGTTACCGTAAGGTTGACACCCCTCCCAAGGGGTGTTATGGTGGAAGTTGAGCGTTCTTTGTTTGCCTACGATGCTGACAACTTCGCTGAGGAGCAGAGCGTAGAATACTACCCACTTTACGTCCCGAAGGACCACGAAGAAGACATCCCGGCATTAGTATCAGCAATCTTGGGGGTGAACTCATGATGGACTACGACCACCTCAGGATCCGCGCTCTCGAACTCCTCAGAGAGGACTGGCGGAGCCCCTCGCAGTTAGCTCGCGAGCTCGGCATTGACATCCTCGATGCTAAAGCCATCCTCAGGGACCTCTCGAGGAGGGGCCTGGTCTACAGGGACGGGCCGCTTTACATTGCCCGCGAGGGGGTGGTGGCATGAGGATCAAGGCTCAACAGATTCGACTAGGAGAGCTCTGGTATAGCGTGGAGTATGAGGAGCCCGTGACGCTAAAAGAGGCCCGCAAGGGCGCGCTAAGCCTCGTGAAGAATTTCATTGAGATAACAAACCTGCTCATTGAGAAGCAGTTCGTCATGCTGAAGCCTGACGAGCTTGAGAAGCTCAAACGCGACCTTGACGCGATTGAACAGCACTTGAAGAAGCTTCAGAAAGAGTACGTCAAGGCGATTGCTCTGAAAGAAGCCGCTGAGGAGGCGGGAGCATGATTCTCCTCGTGTTTGGGACTCACCTCAGCGTCCAGAAGGCTCTGAGGGCGCTTGGGAGGAACACGGACTTTTTCGTCGTCAGCGATCTCCACGGCCTCAACGAGTACGCGATGAAGCGGTACAGCGAGGGAAAGGCCCTCGTCCTGTCCCTCGATGGCTCTTCATGGCAGTTGAAGCGTGCTCGGAAGATCGTCGATGAAGCCAAGGCCAAGGGCATCGACTTGGTTCTCGAAACCCTCTACTGGAAGGGCTTCCATGAGTTTGTGAACGACGTGGACGTGCTTTATGTGAATGGGCGGTTCTTCCGGCCGGAGGTGATCCCGTGACCTTCCAGACTGCCCTCGAAATCTTTTCAGAGAACGAGCGTAGGGAGCGGAAGCGGATTCTCGCGGCGGCGAAGGGCCTCAAAAAGCACGTTGAAGCCTTCAGGCAGACGTACAGGAAAGACATCATGAAGGACGTGATCGCCGTCCTCCTTGGGGGTGAGAGCTGATGGCCTCCCGCACGGCTTTCGTCTATGATTCTTCCCTTCCGATCCACGCTCTTGAGACGTTCTTCATTCGCCATTCCAAGGACGTCTTCAACAGGCTGGAGTTCAGCCGGGCCCTTGAGGCCGCCAGGGCACTCGCTGAGGAGAAGCACTTCGTCAAGGTCATGGACATTGATGCCCTCGTTGTCGTTGATAACGTCATCAGGGCCGGCTTTGAGATCAAGACGCTCAGGGAGGACGTGGTGAACTACTACGACCGCGACGGGCGGCACTACATCAAGGTGAACGGGAATCAATACAAGACGTACCAGGATTTCGTCACGAAGACTGGCATTGACATCTATTATCTCGTCCGCGTGCAGGCGTGGAGAGAGTACTACTACCTCTGGAGCGTGCTCAGGGCGCCGGTCCGGTTCGAGTGGCTCGGCTTGAGGGAGCGCGGGACAAGGGATTATTATGCGCTGATTAGGAGAGAGGCCGTGGCGAAGCTTGCGCCTGAAGAACTTCCGAAGCACCTCAGAGATTTACTCCTCGAGGGGAGGTGACGGGGCGTGGAATTGTTCTTTTTCGGAGTCGCTGAGGGTTCGGCGAGAAAGGCGATAGAGAGCTTTGCGCCGCGGAAATTCAACGTCATGGTGAATTATGCAACAGCAGTGCGCCCGATTCCGAAAAACCGCGACAAGCTCTTCGTTGATTCGGGCGGCTTTAGCTTCTTTTTCAAGCTCAAAGAGTACCCTGACAGTCATCTCAATTACCTCCGCTATGTCTACCGTGTCAAAGCCGACTTCTTCGCCAACCGCGATTACCCCAACGAGCCCGCAGTTAGAGAGAAGTGGGGCGTGACGGTGCGGGAGAATCAACTCAAGACTATCGAGAATCAACTCAAGATCATGGACCTGCTCGATGACTACTACCCCAAGCTGAAGCCCAAGTTCGTCGCAGTTTTACAGGGATGGGATCTCGATGACTACTTGTGGATGCTCGACTACATGAAGGAGCACGGCCTCCTTACCGATTTAATAGGCCTCGGCACTATGTGTCGTCGCGGGCAGGAGCAGCAGATCCGAAAGTACATTCTCGCAATCAGAAAAGAGCTCCCGCGGAGGTATAAGCTCCACGGCTTTGGAGTGAAATTTAGCGTTCTGAAGTACAAAGACGTTTGGGATGCACTCTACTCGGCTGATAGCCTCGCGTACAGATACCACATCAGAAAGAACTGGCAGGAAGGCATCTCGATTCAGGAACAGATTGAGATGGCTCTCTCGAAGTGGGTGGCGAACCTCGACAACTTGTTTGAGGTCCATTCAAAGCAACTCACGCTTGAGGTGATTTGAATGGATGAAATGGGCATTACGGAGGAGTATTACACGTGGTGGTGGAGGTACATCTACACTGAAGAAAAGGAGGAGCGTGATGGCCGTGAATAATGCGAAGTTCAGGAGGATGAAGTTTGTGGAGCTCGCTCAGCGGCTTTATGAAGTTGAGCAGGAACTTGCTGATATCACGGATTATTACAGCCTGAACGGCCTTGGGAACTTGGAACTACTACTCAAAGAGGCCAGTAGGAATATTCAGAACGTCAGGATTGAAACCGAGCGTTGGCTTGACATACTCGAACCCTACTGCGAAGGGGGTGAAGGTCGTGAGTGAGGAGTTCAAGTTTTGGCATATCCTGGTTGGGTCGGAGTTGAGTGTAATCGTGATCGCAAGGATGGAGGAGGAGGCAATAGAGACTGCGCGGGAGGAGTTGAAGGAGTATTACTGCCCGGAAATATACGAGTGGTTCGAGGAGGAGTACAGGAAGGGGAAGCTGAAGCCCATACCCTTTGCAAAACCCCTCAATGACAAATCTGAACCGGAGGTATGGGATGTGAGTGTGTCTCCATATTGTTAGAGGAGGGCTCGCCATGACCTACGTTAACTTTCGTATGAAAGTTGACGCTTTTCCTCGCAAGAAGGAGTACACGGTCAAGGACATCGCTCGTATCATGGGCACGAGCGAGCGACAGGCTGAGAAGAGGGTGAAGAGCTTTGTCCGGCATTACGGCGTCCCTTACGACCAGGTCATGAAGCTCAGGGATGGCCGCTACCGCTACGTCCTCACCGAGGACCTCGTGCAGAAGCTCTTGGAGTACTACAGGCCAAAAATCCGCATTGAGGTGAGGCTAGAATGATAACCCGCGCCTCTGATTTCTTCCCGCCGACGCCTGGCGACAAAAAGGGCCGCTGCATCATCTGTGGCAGGGAAACGGAGCACGGGCACGAAATTGACTTCTCCGAGAAGTTTACGATGTGGTCGGCCCTTCAGGAGGGTGAGGTCATTTGCGAGCACTGCTACACGATGGCGAGGAATCAGGACTACCGCAGGAAGTCGTGGGTGGCCGACAGGAACGGCGTTCGCTTCCTGAAGAAGGAAGAAGTCCTTCCAACGCTTCTTGAGCCTCCAGAACCGCCTTTCACGATTTTCATCACGAAGTCGGGCAAGAAGCAGGGCTTTCTCCTGCTCGCTAACCGCGTTAGCTACTCCCGCGACCGTTACTTCATCGCCTTTGAGGACCAGCTGGTTTTTGTGGACAGGAAGGTGCTCAAGCGCATGGTTGAGGTCGCCAGGAGGGCCCGCGAGCTGAAGTTCTCGAAGACCGAGCTCCTTCAGGGCCCGAAGACCGTCCGCTGGCAGTACCCGGAGCTCTGTGAGGAGATTCTTTCATTTTTAGGCAACCCTCTTTGGGAGGTGGTGGTGTATGCAGTCTGAGCAGGGAAGGGAGTTTGAGAAGGAATTGAAAAATGCTTGGATTGAGGTCGTCGCGGCCTGCATCCGCGACGCAAGGAGGAAGGGAAGTCTCGATGCCGTCATTAGGAGCCGTGGTAGGAGTGAGGCCCTAGACTGGATTGAGCACAACCTCGAGTTCTCAAAGACGGAGATGGATGTAGACGCGGTGATTCAGCGCTTTGCCAACAAACTCTCACTCCAGGCGCCGCAGCTCCCTCTCGAAACCGTTGAGTTCCTTGAGGAGCATGATGAGGAAGCCCTTGAGGTTCTCCGCAGAAAGACCAAGATAATTGTCCTTTTTGCGGCCGAGAAGGCCGGCCTCGTCAAGCGCCAGCCTCGCACGCGCACCCTCGACAAGTTTGTGAAGGAGGTGAAAGAATGAGCTTCGGCCTTTTGAGAATTGAAGGGGTTATAACGGCTCTTTCCCCCATCGTGCACGGGGGAAATGAGAAGACCGGGGCGACGGTTCTGCTCCGTAGAGAGAAGTTCCTCGTGAACGGGAAACCCATTGACGTTCCAATCATTTCAGGCAACGCGATCCGTGGCTATCTCCGTCGCCTGGTCATGGCCGACTTTCTGAAGCAGGTAGATTACGCGCCCGACATCAACAAGAAGGGCGGCTTGAGGCTTTACCATGCCCTTTTCACCGGAGGACTCCTTGAGACTGTGGACGCAAGCAGCAGTGGAGTGATTGACATCGAGTTCAAGAGGAAGGTCGTCTCGCTGATTCCGCCCGCGGTGATGTTCGGCTTCAGCTTCGGCAACCAGACCATTGAGAGCAAGTTGAAGGTCGGCAAGGCCATCCCCATCGCCAAGGAGCTTGTCCCGTTCCTGCCCGACCGCTTCAAGCCGGAGCGGAGCTTCTATGAGCTGATTGATGCTTCACAGTTCCAGACCCGCAAGGACGACCTGAAGGCTGGCAGGGAGAAAGGAGAGCAGGCTGTACAGATGAAAATAGAGTACGAGGCCTTCGCCGCTGGAACGCAGTTCTACCACAAGTTCATGATCGAGGACCCGACGCCTCTCGATGAGTCTCTCTTCGCTAGGATGCTTGAGCTGTGGGAAGCGAAGCCCTTTATCGGCGGAAAGAGCTCGATTGGCTTCGGCGAGATAAAGTTCGACTACGACTTCCAGGGCTCCAGCGAGCCCTACCTGAAGTTCCTCAAGGAGCACCGCGACGAGATTGTTGAGGTCCTTGAGGTGCTGGAGGGGCGGAAGAAATGAGCCGTCTCCGTGACCTTCCTTACAATTTTTTACCACTCAAGATAGAGTTCCGGCTCCAGAGCCCGCTCGCGCTTGCCCACCCTTGGCTTCATCTGGAGGGCATCGTCGCCCACCTCTGGCACCGCATGAACAACCCGCACTACCGCGCCTTGCCGTCTAAGAGGGTTGAGAAAGTTCAGGGCCGGCTCACTCTCCCTCTGAAGCGTTACTACTGTTGTCACCAGTTCATCTATCACGCCTCAGTTGGTCTCATTGACGCTGAAACGCCCGAAGAGGCCTGGAAGGCCCTGGACAGGCTCCAGCTCACGAAGATTTACAAGCGTTTCTACGAGCGTGGCCTGGATTACAACCGCGTCCGCGTCAAGAAGATCAGCCGCGGCTCTGGCTACTTCAAGGACTTCGCCATGAGCCTGCCATACATTCCAGCCAAGCGCGTGGTGTTCTATGCCAACGGCGACCCTGACATCTTAGAGGTTCTCTTCGAGGCCCTTCCGGGCCTCGGCAAGAAGACGGCCATCGGCTACGGCTTCATCAGGGACTTCAAAATCAAGGAGCTTAGCGAGAACCGCAGCATCGTTATGGATGGCTACGCGATGAGGCCGATCCCGTACTTTATGCTCAAGCACCACGAGGAACTCGTGATGCTCGCTTACAAGGCGCCGTTTTGGGCGAAGGAGAGCGTAGCGCTCTGCGCTCCGCCGTTCACAAAGGTTGAGCTCAAGGAGGGTGCTGTGGATGAAAGAGGAGTGGAGAGAATTATTCCTGCGGTGGTCTGAGACTGAGGCCTTCGCCGAGAAGCTGAGAAACGCTCACCGTCGGCTTGAGGAGGCCAAGCGCTTATGCAGGAGGCCGGCGGTGCTTTATTCGGGCGGGAAGGACAGCACCGTGGGAGTGCATCTGACTCTCCAGCACTTTCCTGAGGTTCTTATATTTCATTATGATTATACTTTTAACATCCCACGACCCATCGCAGCTGAAATTCTTGAGAACCTGAGAAAGCTCGGCGCCAAAAACATCATCGTGGCGAGGGAAGAGAAGCCAGTTCCGGACGACAGGGGCTTTTTCTCTGCTGTGAACAGGTTCATCAGAGAGTGCGAGGTTGATTGTATTTTTTCATGCCTTCGAGCAGAGGAAAGCAAACGCAGGAAAGCCTTGACTGCCAGCGATGGCCGGTTCCAGGGTGCCAGGAACATTCACATTATCAAAGACTGGACGTGGAAGGACGTTTGGGCGTACATTGTGAGCAAGAACCTGCCTTATGTGAGCGTCTACGACAAGTACGCTGAGGTTGAAGGGTGGGACAAAGCCCGCTTCACGGCCTTTTTCTCGCCAGACCTTGATTTTCTTGGAAAGAGCAACATTGACGGCGTCCTGATGTGGCGATACAGGAACGCCCACCTCTGATTTTCTATTTCCTGTGGTATGAGCTGGCGGTTCTGAAAGCCCCAATCAACCGAAAAGTTTATATAGTATATACTATATAATTTATACTGAAGAACACGGAGGTGTCCAAGATGAATGCGGTCGTGTTTGAGAAGAAGTTCGGGCGCACTCCAAAGCGCGCCGTAAGGGCTCTCAGCGTCCAGGAGCTTGACGTACACGAGAAGAGGGTGCTAGTGGACGAGCTTTCTACCTGGAACATAGACGAGCGCTACGTGAAGGAGTTCAGGGTCAGAAACGTGGTTATAAAGGGCGAAATCATCGAGGGCAGGCTCCCCCACATCGGCTACGTCAGGGACGTGGTTCTCAGAGAGTTCGACTTTGACGCCGTGAAGCCTGCATACAAGATCATTCCGAACCACGTCTATTACAGTGATGTGGAAGAGGAGTTTAAGAAGCTCTACAACGAGGCGATAGACCTTGCTGTGGAAATCTCTGAGCTCCAAAAGATTGACGTTCACATCCGTTACCTCATTCAGTTTTATGACAACGTTTCTTTCAGCAGAGGGCTCGCTTATCTTGAAGTTCTCAGAGAGTACAACAGAGAACAGATTCAGAAGCTCAAACAGGTACTCAGTGAGGTCGAGGAGAGGGAGAAGAAGGTTAGGGAGCTCAGCAAGAAGCTCAGGAAGCTCAACAAAAGGATGAAAGAGCTCAGTAGGAAGGCTTACAGGGACTACCAAGAGGCCACAGAGGAGGGCACGAAAGCTTTCTATGAGGGCGACTTTGACGTGGCAGTGGTCTGTCTTGGGTGGGAGAGGTTTGTGAAGCTCGCGAAAGAGGAATTCGGCCTATCGTGGGCCAAGATCACGGACGCGAGTGGCCCACCCTGGCGGGCGATTCTTGCTGTAGATGTGGACAGGGGAGTTGATGTGTATGGATATCCAAGGATACTGCCAACAGGCAGAGTGTTCCTGATGGGCTTCGACGACAACGAGGAGCGCTGGTTCATCGAGCTCCAGTGGGACGACGGATTACCTAATGAGCTTGAGTACATGTATGACCTCAAGATCGAAGCTGTGGAAGCGAGAATCTTCGACGTCAGCGTTTCAGACATCAAAAACATGCTCGTTGACCGCCAGGGCGACGTGCTCATTCTCGAAGGTTACCCGACCGATTTTGATGAGAAGTTTGAGGAGAAAGCGATGGAGTTAACAATTGTCAGCAAGCACGTTCTAAAGAGCGAGAAGCCCTTCAAGTACGTTGAGAAAGGCAACAAGTTCTACGTTCTCCTCAATGCTCCGGCAGTCCTCGAACACCCCGAGCACCACAACGTAGAGCTTGAACCAGGGCGCTATGTCTTTGCGGTTGCCAACATTCCTGAGCTTGTGGATTGATCTTTCAAAACTTTTATATAGTATTTAATTTATAATTCTTAAGGGGGGATCATCATGAAGGTCGTGGAGCGCAATGGAGAAAAATATCTTGTTCTTCTTGAAGAACCCGAGCCGGTGGAGATGAAAATATACGAGCTTGTTGAGGAGCTCCCTGACGGGAGCGTCAGGGTTCGCTTCGAGAAGGGAGGGCCTGTGATTACGATAGGACCCCCCAAAGAAGCAGGACTCACAGATGAGGACATCAAAGCCCTCGACGACCTTGAGAAAGCAGAGGAGGAGTGGGAAAATGAATACCTCTTGAACGACAGGCAGGAGGCAATTCTCCGCTACCTCTTCGAGCGCAGGGAACCTGTTCCATTCAAAGAGATCGTCAATTACATCGTTCAGCGCTACGACGTTAGCGCGCCGATGGTTCAGAAGGACGTGGAGAGGCTTCTCAAAGAGATGCTCATTGAGAAGGTCAGCAGGGGACTCTACAAAATCAGCAAGTCAGGCATGAGCTACCTCGGCGCGACGCCGCCGGGACTGTACTACGAGTGCGTGGAGAGCGGCCTTCTAAAAGCCATTGAGATGGTATTGAAGGCAGAAAAAGAGGGCAAGGTTCCAGAAGACCTTTACATGACTCTCGTAGATGCATTGGACTGCTTGAGAGACCTTGGAAGAATGTATCAGAGGGAGTGGGACATTGAAGTCCCGCTCGACTGATTTTATCCTTTTCTTTTCCCGGCCAAGCCAGGAGGGGCCTGGCCGAGGGGCCTTGAAAGGCCCGAAAACGTGCCTTTCAATTTGGCCCGCAAGTTTATATGAACTTCAAAAATAAAAATCTTTCGGCTCATCTTTTCACATAAGACTTTTTCGCATTCATCTGTATCTTATATCAGGTACATAACTTGTTGCCATCTTATTCAAGTGCTAGCATCAATATCATTTTCTCATGAAGGTCTTCATTGTGTGGGCGGGGTTATTTGGTGTGGGGTGGGGTATATTCAACTCACCATGATAATAGGGCCGACGCTCCGGCAGGTGGAACGAAAACTTTATGATGCTGTGGACGAAGATTATTTTTTTGAGGGTGTGAATATGCCAAGAAGACCAAAGTATCCATCCGAAGTCAAGATCAAGATACCTCGAGAAATCACCGAACTCTATGAAACACCAGTTCTTGACCTCCTCCTCGAGGAGAAAGAGGCGAAAATGGCCGAACGAATTATCAAACACATAAAAGAGAATGGTCGCCTATGGCCGGACGAGTGGAAGATGCTCACGAACAACTCGGCAGAAGTCCAGGCGTATTACCGCGCCCTTAAGAAGCTTATCAGCCTCGGCCTCATCGGACGCGGAAAGGAAGGCAGTTTTGTTCTGAGCAACGAGTTCAGCAGGAAGCTAACTGTTCTAATCGAGAAAGTGAACGCCCTCGTCGAGAAGGGGTGACCCGCCATGACCGCAACAGCAATAACCTCGTGGGGCGCAGGTCAGAATTGGTGGATTTTCATGGATAACTATGGAGGAAGCCGCCATAAAAAGACAGATGTGCACATTACGTTAGACCAGGACGTCCTTCAAGAATTGAAGCGTTTAGATGTGATAAGGTCTCGTTTTATTAACAGCCTGTTGAGGTGGGCTCTCTTTGGAGATGAGCCGTCTATAACTGCGAAGCTACTCATAGAACAGCGAGCAACAGGTTTCTGGTGCCCCGGCCGGGATTTGAACCCGGGGCGCGGGCTCGAAAGGGGAGGAAAGACGTCCTCTCCAGAAATCGGCCTCAATGAAAAGTGGTCTCGCTACAAAGAGACCTATGCAAAGTGGCTCTCTGTTAGACTGACCTCAGAAGACACGAAGCATCGCTACCTCAATACCCTTGAGAAGTTCTTTGACTCATACAACATCCAAACCTACGAGGACCTCCAGGATACCCTCGCCGCTCTCAACTACAAAAGACACATCTGCAAGGCCTTGAGAAGCTTTGCCCGGTTCCTGAAGAGTCGTGGTGTCATTGGCCGTGAAGAGTACCTTGACCTCAAGGAAATCATCTGGCTCAAGCCAACTCACCCGCGGAAGGCTGATGTTTCAGATGAGCAGATACTGGCCGCACTGGAATACTATGAGCAGAAAGACCCGATTCTAGCGCTTATCTACAGGGCGCTGGTTTTCAGCGGGCTGAGGCTGAGGGCAATTGTAGACCTCTTCAATGAATTTGACCCTGAGAAGCTGAAGATTCGCGACAACATTGCCAAGTATCCTCTCCACACTCAGAGGGGCCAGAAGAAGGTCTTCTATGCATGCTTCCCGCGCGAATTTGCGGAGAAAGAACTCCGCCAATTGCCTCTAGACTACAATTACATCAAGAACCGCATGCGCATTAGGATCCGTGCAGTGAGGGACACGGAAAAGAGCATGGCATTTTCTCCGTCAGCCGTTAGGGAGTGGTTTGCAACGTTCCTTGCAAGGCAGGGTTGTCCTTTCGAAGTCATCAACTTCATTCAAGGTCGGGCCGAGCGTGGAGTCCTAGAAAAGCACTACCTCAACCTTGAGATTTTGGCCGATGAGTGGTATTCTGCGGTTGTGGATGAGCTGAAGAAGGTGCTGGAGGGCTGATTCATGGGAAATGAGAAAAAGAGGGACTTACTTGTTATGTCGGCCCTCATTTGGGGAGTGGGTGCCCTGTGGATATGGACTGGAGACGATAGGATTCCAGGATATGCAATTATGGGGTTGGTAGTGTACTTGGGGCTTATTCTGCTTTATGATACGTTTTTCCGTCCGTGGAGATTCGTTGAGGACGGGATTAGGGACTTAGAGCGACAGCTAAGGCTTTTGGATGGCCGTTTTGCTAGGTGGCATGCTTTCCTCATTGCTCCATGGTTGAAGGGAGATGTCGAGAAAACTCGCTTTTTCATTTCCAGGCGGCTCGACCTGAAAAAGGCCGAGCTGGAGCTTTTTGAAAAGTTGAGGAGGTGAGCGGAGGATGGCCCAACGTAGAGATGTTTATCTCGACCCTAACTATTGGAGGGGCCTGAGTGGAAAATTCAATTGGGGTTTCACAGTTGACGGCGAGACCATGGCAATTCTTGCAGAAATCGCAAAAGAAGATGGTGGTAACCTTTCAGTAGCACTGAGGAAAGCCGTGAGGGAGTATAAAAAGCTCAAGAAGCTAGAGCAACAGCTGGTATCAAAAGCCCTCCTTTGATCTTCTTTTGTGAGAGTATCTAAGAGAAACTAAGAGTTTTTCTCGAATTTGGTTATAAGCCCTTCTTTCTTACTTTAACAGTAGAATGGGCCTTCCTCCGCTCAAATCAGTTCTATAAAATCATCATTGCCTGGACGGAGGCGGTAGTATGGACAGGTTGGAGAAGCTTGAACGTGAGGTCGCTTTCTATGACAGGTACATTTCAACGCTACGGCAGGAGGTCGAGGCAAAGCAGAGAGAACTCGCTCGGGCTGTTAGGATAAAACAGCAGAAAATGACAGAGCTGGCCCGGTTGAGGGCCATCAGGCGGCTGAAAACAGTCAAGGAGGCGGTCGCAGTATGAAGCCGCGCAGCCTTGCTCAACTGATTCTCTTCATCCTGATTACAGTAATGTGGCTGAAATTCGCCTGGCCCTTGATGACCAAGGAGAGCCTGGCAATCGGTGCTCTCGGCGGTTTGACAATGCATTGGGCACTGACGAACAAGGGCAAGAAGGCGGTCGCCCTAATCCAGCCCGGAACGAGCGGCTGGAGGGTCATGCTTTACGACATGATGCTCGTGGCTTTCGTTGTAGCACTCTATCAGCAGAATGGCACGGCTCTTCTCGACGCGCTCTGGCCTCTCAACGAGAAAACTGCTGTTCTCGTCTCAACGCTCTCTGGAATCCTGATTGACTACAGCGTGGGTGGTTGAGATGGACGTTCTACAGATTCCACTCCTCTTCGCGTACGGAGCGCTCGTTTTAGTGCTCGCCGGCCTCGGCTACGAGATGGCCTCGGCGTGGTTGTCGTATAGAAAAACATTCAGGAGGGTGAGGAGATGAAGAAGCTCGGAATAGTGCTCGCTCTGTTGGTTTTGGCTTCGGTGGCTGGACAAGTTTCAGCGTACACGAACGACTTTAGTAGCTCATTCACTTTTGACGGCTCGATAGGGGCGGGAAGTTATCGCACGTTATACTACAAGTATTTGGACGCTTCGGATTGGGTGAACACGTCGGAAGCGTTCAGAATATCGTTCGATATGTTCAATTATTCAGTACTGAGTCAGGACAGTTACCAGCCTGACTTTGATGTCATGTTCTTCGACGACACTTCAACGTGGGCCGATGGGTTGGATATACACTATATCACAGGCACGAGTCAGGTTTCGTCAGGAAATACAAAAATACAGCTAAAATATGCCGGTTCGGAGATTGCGAGTGTTACGATTTCAAACACATGGATAAATCACCATGTTGAGGTTTTCGCTGAAAACGGCACTATTACGCTGAAGGTTACTAATATTGACACGAATACGAGCGTGGAGAGCACGTCGGCGACGGCCTGGACGGGCGGGCTGGTAATCAAGGCGTGGGGTGTTCGGGCGTATATGGAAGGGGGCGGCTCTGTTGGCTATGATAGCACGAAGCAGGCGATACATATTGCTGCGTGCAGGGGTGGGAATGTTGAGCTAGTCGCTGACCTCGACAATCTCGTTATAAATTACTATGTCTTTAACGTCCAGTTCAGCATTAAGGACGCCCTCACCGGCCAGCCCCTGAGCGGCGTAACGGTGAAAGAAGGCTCTACGGTTCTCGGCACGATTGACAACGGACAGAGCTTAGAATTAACTAAGGGCACTCACGAATTAACTTTTGAGAAAAGCGGTTATTGGTCGGCTTCGGTTACGGTGGACGTTCAGGCGGATACTTCCGTAAATGTGGAGCTTTACCCGGATACGGCCGCCTTCAAGCTCGAAAACTTCCCGAGTGACATCACGATTCCCGAGAACACGATTTACACACTCACTTTTACCCTCTCGCCCATCCAGACCAGCGCGACCTACAACACTTATCTAAGCCTTTCTGGCCTCTCCGACATCATAGAAGTCCGCAAGGACGGCTCTCTCGTCAGTCCTGAGAACGGGAAGTACTACCTCGGCGACATCAGCAGCCCGATACAGGTTTCTATCAAGTTCAAGGCTGGCGCGGTCGGCACTCACGGTTTCACTCTCACCCTCACAAGCAACGACGCAATAATGAGCCAGACCTACACGACCACCAAACAGGTGACCTATCAGGTCGAGCCGCTCCCGTTCAGCGTGCAGATGCCAAGCGAGTGGCAGGTGGGCGAAAATCAGCTGAGAATCAGCGAGAGCTCTGGCCAGAGCTATCTAATCACTGCAGTTCTGAAGGACAGCCAAGGCAACGAAGTCTGGAGCGACAGTTACGCCTTCTCGCCCTACGAGGCACACACTTTCAGCATCAACGTCCCGAGCGAGGGCAGCTATACGCTCGAACTCACCTGGAACGGCCAGACGGCCGTCTATGACGTGCAGGTGAACCCGGCCATTACCCTCGTCACGAAGACCCTGACGGTGCAGGAGGGCGGTGAGGGAACGATTGTTCTGCATTTCAAGAACCCGTCAAGCAACGTGCAGTATTACACGATAAAGGTCTCTGGAGGTTTCCTGCCGGCTGAAATCAACCAGAGCATCAGCGTTGCTCCACTCACGGAGAAGGACGTCAGCATAGCCTTCGCCGTGCCGGAAGACCTCACTTATGACGCCTACGAGCTGAACGTGGCCGTTTACCAGGGCGACAGCGTGGTCTTCTCTGACAATGTGGCCGTTACAATTGATTCTGGAGGCTTCACGCTCTTCGGCGGCGGCTCCAACACCCCCACGTGGGCTTACGCCCTCCTCGGCCTGCTCATCGTGGGCGGGCTGGTTTGGGCACTGAGGAGAAGGAGGTGAAAGCATGAAACCCTTCTTTTCCCTTTTTGAGAAGAAAAAAGACGAGGATGAGGAGAAAAGGCAGAAAAAGCGCAGGCAGGCGAGGAAACACCGTGTTGCCGGAGCTCTCATGCTCATGATACTCCTCACGAGCCTCTACGCCGAGCCTGTTGCTGCATTCAGTTTTCCCTCACCAAATTGGGATTGGGGAAGCAAATTCCTTGAGCACTGGAAAGAAGGGTTGGCGACAGCGGCAGTTGGGGCTGCCATAGGTGCCTCTGTAGGAGGGCCGATTGGAGCAGTTGTGGGCTTCTTTGCAGGATATATTGCAGGATCAGTAGGAATTGGCTCGATAGTGGATGCTGTATCCGAGCCCGATCAAACCGCGGAAACACAGATTACCTCTGACCGCCAGGCAAACGGGAGCACTATTACCGATGATTCTGACGAAACTAACAAGCTCCTCGACGAGTCGAACCAGGAGGCTTACGAGAGGATTGCAGAGCTCACCGCAAAGCTCCGCTCCGACCTCGTGCAGTATGATACAAAAGAAGACGGCGCCACCGGCGACCTTTGGATTGAAATCTATGGCCCACAGTCAATATACGGCTTCTCTGCCTTCCCCGTCCAGGCGAAACTCTACACAAAGGAGAGCAACATACCCTTCAACGTCATTCACCTCCGCTCCGTCGAGATATATCTGCAGAAAGAGAACAGCACCGTCCCGCTTTGGAAGAGGATTTGGGACTACGGCAATGGCAGCGAGGGCATGAACGGCGAGAGCGCCGTCTACACCACCATTCTCAAGGTCCCGGATGATTACGTCTACGAAGTCCAGCAGGCCATCTCAACCGGGCAGGTGACTAGAGACCTCATCGAGGAGCTTTTTGAGGCAAACACCTCGACGTGGGAGATTTTCGTCAAGGTCGACGCCTACCGCGAGGTCTGGCAGAACGAGCCAAGCTACACGAACCAGCAGGACTGTGAGGACAACGGAGGAAAGTGGGATTCGGACGAGAACGTCTGCTACGTCTTCGTGAAAAACGTCGACATAGACTATACGGCTTATACCACATCTGCCTGGCGGCATGTGAGCATGGCCCATGACATAGCGCAGCTCGCAGACGGCTTCTATGCTTCCCTGCCGGTCAAATTCCTCAATACCGAAGCGGCCACGAAATGGGCAATCTACCAGGAGAAATACGCCGGAGCTCTCTCGAACTTCATCATCCTGACCTTTGCCACGCCGCTCCACGTCATAGGGTCAACCGCCGACTACAAGTTCTACATTGTGCCGAATCCGGGCTACTTCGACCCGTTGAGCCCCACTTTTGAGGATGACTTCCGCTTTGTGGCCGTGAGGGAATACAAAGACTTGTCCTGGACCGTGGCGGACAGCATCTTCGGCGGCCTCGGAACCATGAGCGCTGATTCACCGACGATGAAGCTCCTGACCGCCCACTACACCGAAGACCCGAACACCCTCACCTACAAAGTCTACGGGCTGGCTTCATTCACTATCAAGCGCGATGATAACACCACCATCCCGCTCTGGCTCGTTGTGAGCCCGAAGATTTCCGTCATCCCGAACACGAGGACGGTTCTCGCAGATGAGCAGATGGAGCAGCTCGTCCAGTTCACCGACGACGACCAGATCACTGAGGAGGAGATGGAGCAGATCAAAGGCATCGCTGCCAGCCTCATCAATGGGCTCCAAGAAAAGATCACCGCCGCTGAGGACCTCAAAGCAAAGGCCGACGCGGAGAACAACGAGAAGGCTTCCCTCTATGCTGAGAAAGCAATAGAGGCGTACGAGGACGCGATTGAAGCGCTCAACAAGATAACGCAGACAGACGCGGTTCAGGAGTACCTGAACTGGCTGAACGTGGCAAAGAAGCTCGAACAGGCTGGAGACTTCTACATGAGCGCGGCAGAGAAAGCCCTCTACGGCGAGTACGAGCAGGCTGAACTCGATGCGCAGAAGGGCGATGAGCTCGTTGACCTCGCTGACGAGTACAAGCCCCACATTGACATTCTAGGCACTGCAAAGGATCTGCTGAACAAAGAGGTCTTCGGCGTCAAGCTGTGGGTGATTCTGCTGATTATCGTCGTCCTCGTGGGCGCTTTCGTGGTTTGGAAAACTTTGCTATGAGGTGGTGAAAAGATGACTGAAAAAACTGCATCGGCCTCTGCGGCCGGTTCTTTCTTTTTCAACAAACTAGGCTTCAGAATCGTAGCAACCGGCCTGATGACAGGAATAGCCTGGTACGCGCAGGAGAAAAGCGTCACGATAGCAGAGTTCAACGCCGCCTACGCCAGCATTCCACTAGTCGGCATATTCCTCGCCCTGCTCTTTGACTACGGCCTCGACACGGGCAAACTCTACAACAAAATGCTTGGCAGGAGTAAAAACGCGCTGGCAAGGCTCGTCTTTGCGTTCGGGACAGTATTCGTCTTTTTCATGATGTTTACATGGCTCCTGGCAGGAACCATTACGCTGAACCTCGCAGCAGTCACTCCAGCTACCCTCGTTGCAGCGGCCCTCGTGGCCCTCATCGTCCTCCTGCCGAACACGGGAACGTCAGAATGGCTCCTCTGGCTCTGGATTGCAGAGACAATCGTCACCGGCGGCGCGCACCTGACAATCTTCCCGGCCATCTCGCTCTTCCAGATGGCCGCAGGGCTCCTTGGAGGTGGTGTCCTTGGTTGATTGGGCTGCTCAAAGGGCTAAACTGAAGACTGCCAACTGGCTTGTGAAACTACTCGTTGTAGTGGTCGTTGGCGGCTTTGGTCTCATGTGGGCGGCAGACAAAGCGGTGACAGTTGAGGATTTCGTGACTGCAGTGGCCAAGACGCCCATCTGGCTTGTGATTGCAATCGAGCTCTTTGACAAGCTCGCAGACAGGAAAGACTACACGACGTGGGGCGTCTACATGAGCAGGCAGTGGGGCGGCAATTCAGTCCTGTGGGGCATTATAATCGGCCTGATAGCATTCCTCGGAGTCCTCTACATCATGGCCGGCACAATCAGCATGAATATGGACGCATACTCTCCAGGCATCTTCCTCGCGGCCCTAGCCTTCGCGTTGTACATCGTGATGCCAGAAACCGGCGACGACGAATTGATACTCTTCCTCTGGCTAGCGGCACAAGTTGCCACGAAGGGTCAGTACCTCAATGATGCCGTCTTCAGCCTGCCCTTCATCAGCAAACTAGTGAACGTCGTGATCAGTAAGGTTCCACTACATCTCTGAGGTGATTAACATGCTCGGCAGAATTGCAGCAGCCCTCATCGCTTACCTCCTCTGCATTTTCCACTTCAGCGACGCAATGACTTCAGTAGCCGGCCTCTTCGGCCTCACGGGCTTTTGGGCGCTCTTCATCCCAAGCACCTTGATCGGCCTTGCAGTGTACAGAATCGCTGACTTGGATCATTGGGGCGTTCCAGATGCAGCAGCATTCCTCATCATCGGCAGCATCGCCATGCTCGCAATAACTGGAAACCCCGAGGCGACGATGTACGAGCTCATCAAGGGCGTCGTGAGCTTTTCAGTCGCCGCGATACTCGGTGCCCTGGCCCTCCGCGGAGGTGGGCGCTGATGGAGCTAAACGAGCTCATCAATCAGGGGCAGCAGTTAGCCAGCCAGCACCCGTACATTGCTCTCGCCTTCCTACTGTTCCTCATCGGCGCTCTCATACGCGGAAAGGCAGCGCTGATATTCTACGCTCTCGGCGCCCTGGCGCTCCTCAAGTCATTCGGGCTGGTTGACACTTTCTTTTCTTTCCTGAAGGACGTTCCGGACATGCTCAAAGAAGCAATTGGAGGATTAGGAGGTGTTTAGAGAATGAGGAAAAAGGAAAGGCAGCTCATAACAATCGGCCTGGTAGTGCTGTTCGCGGCCATCGCCTGGTGGGCGTACGACCACGGCGGAGGCGGCCTGATAGACCTGAACTTCAACGACAACAACAGCGAGACCTACCAGCTCGCTGTTTCCGACCTCACCGCGGCAGTTGACCAGGCGACCGGCCATGTGACCGTCTCGTTCAGCCTGACGAACGAGGAGCACTTCAACATCAGTAGCGTGCAGGTGCTCTACGCGCTCAACGTTGCCGACCCGAACAACGCCACCTACACCGCCCTGAACGCCACTGCTGAGAACGGCACTTACAGCGCCGAGATTCCGGCCAGCTTCGGTGATACCGTCTACTACAAGGTCAAGGTCGTCTACGACACCGACAAGGAGCTCGTGACCGACGTTCACACCATAACCGTCGCCGATACCACCGCTCCGACTGCTACGCTGAGCATTGACTACAACGCCACGACCGGCAACGCGACCATCACCGGCAACGCCACCGACAACGACGCCATAGATAAGGTTATCTTGTTCTACGCAGTCACCGCAGACGGCAACCTCACAAACGTGACCTTCAGCAACGTCACCCTCAACGTCAGCCCGTACACCTATACGCTCACCGTCGACAGCAATCCAGGCGACACAACCTACTACTACCTCGACGTCTACGCGGAAGTCTATGACATCAGCGGCAACATGGCCAGAGTGCCGGAGAACGGCACGATACAGCTCTACGCGAACGAGACTAAGACCGTGAGCGGCTGAGGTGGGCTGAAATGTACGCCCACCGCTCCTCTCCTTCATTTTCTAAAGTCACTCTCCGCCTATTCGCAGTGATAGCAATAATTTTTTTGCTCCATTTCAGCTATTCGACATTTGCCGAGCACGACGAGCTGAAGGAGCGCCTGTATGAGCTCGGTTATCCCAAGGAAGGCTACATTTTCACAAACGACACGGTGAGGTGGGCTGACGGACATCTAACCGTCCTCCAAGGCGCTTATGTTGAGGATTATCCCGTGACGGCAGAGCAGGCGTACGAGATTGTGAGGAACTACCTCGCAGACTACAATCAAAAGCTGAAACAGTACGACTCTGACTACTCCCTCGAGCCCGAGAAGAAGAGCCTCGCTGAAAAGGAGGAAGATGGTAACAAGTATTGGGTTTTCGAGGTCTACCTACACGCCGGCGGGAACAAAGTATTCGCGGGTTTTGCTTACGTCAATCGCAAAACCGGAACCGTGAAGATGAAAGGTTTGTTGGGGTGATATAGATGAAAGGTCCGAAATGGCTTGCGCTTTGCCTGTTTGGAGTGCTGATCACGCTCCCCCTCGTATCGGCAGGCAGCGTCAAGATCATTCCCGTGGATCACGATACACTTCAGACAATCTCTGATGCGACTATCAAAGACAGCTCTGGCAATACCATCGCAGTTGGGGAGTGTGTTCCGGATGGGAGCTTCACCATCTCCGCGCCAGGATACTGGACGAGAAAATTCAGCGTCTCGACGACTTTCGAGTGCTCTGCACAGTATATACATCTCTACTCAACAAGGTACAACCCGTTCCAATATTACCAGATCAAATCAGGAGCGCATATCTTTCCCGGAGGAACCACCACAGTCGAAGCTCTATTCAAGCAAAAATTTGGGACGAGTGAAGGCTTTGAAAACTTCAGACTTGAGATTACTGCAAATGAGTATCTCGAGATTCTCAAGGTCGTCGTGAATGGACAAGAAGTTCAAAAAGACGATGATGGCTTCTACCATGTTGGAACCCTCTCATCCACACAAGCAGACATCAAAATCACGGTCAAGGGTGCTGGAATTGGAACGGGGCGCATCACTATTGTACCCTATGGCGAGTTCCAGGGACAAACTGTAGGGAACACAATGACAGGCTACCTCTATGTGTATGTGGATGATCCAAACTCTTCATCCAGCTCAACAACCACCTCAAGCACTTCCTCAAGCCACGCTACCACCAGTTCGACCCAAACCACTCCGCCAAAACCACTCTTCGACGTTCAAATGCCGAGCGAGTGGCAGGTGGGCGAAAATCAGCTGAGAATCATCAACACCAAGCCGGAAAGCTACGTGCTCGTGCTGAGCCTCCGTGACGCGAGCGGAAGCGAGGTCTGGAGCGACTCATACGGCTTCAGCGCATACGAAGCAAAGACTTTCTACGTCGAAATCCCGCGCGAGGGGATGTATACCTTGAGCATCTTCAAGGACGGTACTGAGTACAAATACGACATAGAAGTCAGTTCAACCTTCAAGCTCATCTCAAAAGAAATCTACGCGCACGAAAACGAGACCGCGGAAGTCGTGGTGAAGCTGAGCAACTACGAGAACAGCACAAAATACTACACCATCTCAATATCGAACGAGATGCTCAACCTTGACAAGAACAAGACAGTTCAACTCCAGCCGGGGCAGGAAATCACCGTCTCAATCCCATTCCAAGTCCCCACAAATCTCACTTATGACGCATACAATATCCTCGTACAGGTCAGAGAAGGCGACAACATTGTCTACGAGGCGAATGCTATACTGAAAATCCAGGACGAGTTCCAAGTCCTGCCGATTGCAGCAACATGTGGACCGGGCTTCATAGTTCTACTCGCGGTCATGTTTAGCTATATCCTATATAGGACATAGAGAGTAGGAGGCAAAAAGAGATGGACGGCAAGAGGTATGTACTAATTCCTATAATTATATATATGATAATAGGCTTCGGGTCAGCTTCGGCGGCTCCATTCTACAAGTGGAGCGGGAGCCTAGAAGTAGGGGAAAGCATTCACGTTGAAGGCCTCACCCTCACCGTCGACAAAAACAACGCCACCGGAGAGCTGGCCCTCATCATCAGGGCTCCAGATAAGCTTCTTAGCCTCCTCAAAGCCGGCGAGAGCGGCGAGTTTGAAGGACTGAGTATCAGCTTCACAGAGTTCAACGGCTACGGCATCGTCGACATCTCAAGCGAGAAGCCCTTCGCCGTGACGTTCAACGCGAGCGAGGACTATAGGAAGCAGATTGAAGAGCTCAAGCAGGAAAACGCGGCCCTAAAGGCCGAGAACGAGAAGCTGAAGAATGAAGTTCATCAGCTGAAAGACGAGAACACGAAGCTCAAGCAGCGCGTTTCAGAGCTCGAAAAACAGGCGGAGAGCCAGCCCAATACTGCAGAGCTGAACGCGAAGGTTCTGAACCTCACAAAGGAAAACCGCGAACTCAAGGCTGAGCTTGCGAATCTAACGACGAAATACAACCAGCTCAAAGCAAAGGCGGACTTCCTTGAGCAGCAGAACGAGGAGTATAGGACGATGATTCAAAACCTGCTCAAGGAAACCGCGCAGGGGAGCGAGGAAGATTACATCGAGCAGGCAAAGAAAGAGCGCCTCATCGGTTCTGTACTGCTGAAGAGCATCATATTCGCCGCCGTAGTCGTGGGGCTGATTGGATACGGCTTGTACAGAGCAAAGAAGAAACATGACTATGCTGGACTATGAATTCTAACCACGAGGAGGTGAGAGATTTAGAAGATTAAAGGGTGGTGCGGGCTCAAAGTTCAAAGGTTAGACGGAATATAGTTTTATTTCATTGAAAAAACAAAGCGGAAGGGGGTTTGAGTTAGTTATGAGTATAAAGAAAAAAGCACGGGCACAACTGGAATATATCCCCTACTACGACCCCTCAACAGGGCCCTACCTCGGTCGCGACAGCAGGGTCAAAATGATATACCTTCCTCTCAAGGAAGGAGAAGCCAACCACATCTGGATCATGGGGAAAAGTGGCTACGGAAAGACCACCTTCATGAAAGGCTTGGCTGAGGCTCTCTGGCAGTATTATCATTCAAAGGGCCAGCGCGTGCTCATCATCATAATAGAGCGCAAGTTCGACATCACAAAGTTCAGGATCCTCAAAAGATTCTACCTCTCCGAAGTGGAACGTCTCGGCAAAGCTGAGGCCAAAAGACGCTACGACTTCCTAAGCACTTATATCTACCATGCTGAACACGGAGCTCTCAAACACTACCTCGGAATGCCGGGAGATTTCGCCATGGGGCTCCCCAACTACTCCTTCAAACATGTCTACATCAACAACCAAGGAAAAGACATCCTGACCTGGCACGTCCTCAAACCGAGAGCATTCCCCAATCGTAGGATAGTCTTTAGACCGACAAGGCCCCTCGAAGCCATCAAACTCGACAACGGGCCGCGTACGGAAGTCGTCGAGGGCAAAATCCATTACAACCAAATAGACTTCCGCACCCTCGCGAAAAGAACCCACATCATCAGCGGGACGAGATACGCAAGGTTCATCGAAAAGTTTTGGGACATTGAGAGGATTCGCGACCCTGACCTCGTGATACAAGCCATCAAAAACGAATATCGCAAGATGGGTAAAGATCCTGACCCACCGGACGCAACCCTGGCGAGCATCATTTCAATCATGGAGATGATCAAAAACGACCGGCTCTTCGCCAAAGCAAAGGAAAAAGACTTCACAAGTCTTATCACGACCGACAAAATCAACATCATCGACTTCTCTCAGAACAGCGACCTCACAGCGATGGAAGAGAAAATTATCTTCAAGCTCCTCGTTGATTACGTGACTTCAAAATACGTTATGAGCCTCAAAATCCCCACTTACATCATCG
>Ga0256842_1000824_pt1 | contig 26895 bp, 28 predicted proteins | sample 4559240metaG_FD_185973 | JGI IMG/M metagenome (GOLD analysis project Ga0256842, IMG submission 185973) | Hydrothermal vent microbial communities from Guaymas Basin, Mexico - 4559-240 | ecosystem: Environmental > Aquatic > Marine > Hydrothermal vents | place: Mexico: Guaymas Basin | collected... | reverse complement strand
ATTCGAAGAACGGGAACATCCTCGCAACTAAGTAAACACCGGCGTTAACCATTGTTGCAGCGTGAATGAGAGCAGAAACCGTTGTAGGACCTTCCATGGCATCTAAAAGCCACGGAAAGAGGGGGAATTGGGCGGATTTTCCTATTGCACCTATAAATATCAAAACGCTTATTATCAATCCCAACTTAACGCTAAAAGCTCCTATAACGGCAAGAGCGTTCAAATCTTGAAAGTTAATAGTTCCCAAAAATACCCACGCAACCAAAATACCGGCAAGCATAAACACATCACCAAACCTTGTCATTACAAAGGCTTTCAGTGCAGCTTCTGCAGCACTCTTCTTCCAATACCAATAACCTATAAGGAGATAAGAACAAAGACCAACACCTTCCCAGAATATGTAAAGCCCGACTAAATTGCTAACAAAAACCAATCCCACCATAGAACCGATAAAGAACAGTTTTTCAAAGTAATACCTGTGAGGAGATTCGTCGTCCTCCATATAACCTTTCGAGAAAATGATGTCTAAAAATCCAATACCCGTAGCTATAAGGGCTATAACAATGGACAAATGGTCAACGAAAATACCGAAAGGAACAGAAAAATGTCCGAATCTAAACCACTCAAATTGGTGAACTATAGGACGCTCTCCCATGTTAACAGCTATGTAGCAGGAAATAGTGAAACCTATCAATCCTGTCAGCACTGCAACCCAAAAAGAATTCCACCTTTCCGTAAACCTACCGACCAAAAACGCGAGAATACTTCCAATGAAAAAAATTGCAATGTTCAAATATGCAAGCTCTACCATCCTACCACCTCAAATTTCTTATTTTGGATGGGATAACTTCACCAAAACGCTTGTAAAATACAATCACAATAGCAAGACCAATCGCTGCCTCTAAAGCAGCAAGACCTATGGTAAAGAAAGCAAATATTTCCCCGTGAACATTTCTCTGAGCTGAAAAAATAACAAAGTTTATATTCGCAGCGTTAATAATCATTTCTACAGAAAAGAGCATCCTTATTACCGACTTGCGGGACAGCAAACCATAAACCCCAACGGCAAACAAAGAGAAGGAAAGGAACAAGTAGTAATGAACATCAGCAGCTAAAAGCATCTTATTTTGCCTCCCTCTTCTTACCAATAATAGCGTTACCGAGATAAAGCATTGCTGCCACTATAAATCCAAGGACAATGGTAAAAATTGAGTAGTATCTAACGAATATCGTTCCCAGAAACTCGGTAGAGTAAACTTTATAGGGGAAAGTATCTAAAGCGCTAAGGAAGGAAACGCCTACACCTATCAACACTATCAACAAACTCAAAACAATAGCAGTAACCGCCTTACCAGAAGGTTTCTTATAACTTTCACCTACCAGCATTATGGCAAACAGAACGAGTATCGTCACTCCACCAGCGTATACGGCAAGTTGAACGCCTCCCAAAACGGGCATACCCAAACCAAAATAAACGATAGCTATCTCTGAAAGGAGAATAACAAAGGAAATAGCAGCCCATAAAAGCGAAGTGGCTTCAAGAGCAACAATGGCTGAAACTACTATTACAGCATATATAATCCAAAAGTAAACGTTACTGCCCATCATCCTTCTTCTCCTGCTGTTGTTTCTTCTTCAAAGCTTCCTGTTTTTTCTTCTCTATCAACTCTTCCATCTTTTTCGCTTTCTCTATCGCAGCTTCAAGGTTTTCGGGTTCAAACACGTAGCCATTCAGTTTTTCCCACGTGCCAGGTTCAATCAGCATACTGTAATTATCCGTAAGTTGAATAGCCTTCTGCGGTTTCACCGGACAAGCATCCTCACAAAGACCGCAAAAAATGCATTCACTTGCTCTTACCTTCGGAACAGCTCTTGGCTTTTTCACGCCAGTTGGAACCATTTCTATACAGTTAACCGGGCAAGACCTTGCACACAAAGAACAACCTATACACAGCTCTGCTTTTATTACGTGCTTACCTCTAAAGTGCAGGTCCCTTTTTATACCTCTGTCCCACCAAATCTCCGTTGCTTTCCTTTCAAACATAGATTTTGACACTTTCACGACTTTCTGAAAAACTCTAAAAGGCAATAAAGCCAACTCTTTTACTTCATTCATTCCTCTCTCCTTTTAGAAAAGGAACATCTTCAGAAGAATTACAAAAACAAGGTTTAAAAGTGCCAACGGCGTCAAAACCTTCCAGCAAAAACCAAGCAACTGGTCCATCCTTATACGAGGCGTAGAAGCTCTAAGTATAAAAGCAAAAAGGTAAAGAGCTGCAACTTTTAAAAGGAACCATACAACTCCCGGCAAGAACGGACCTTTAAATCCACCAAGGAACAAAACAGTTGCAAGGCTAAACAGAGCAAACACTTCTATCAACTTCGCAACCGAAAGAATGGCGTAGTTGAAACCTCCGAATTCTGTCATAAAACCGTAAACCACTTCTTGCTCTGCTTCGGGTATGTCAAAGGGAGGTCTATCGGTAACGATAAGCGCCGCTGTCATAAAGATGAAAAAGGCAGGAATAAGAAATATAAAAGACCAGAAAGAACTTCTCTCCACCATCGATACGTGATTCAACGTCCCGTAAAAAATAGCAGCAGAAAGAGCTGAAAGCCATAAAGGTATTTCTCCAGAAATCATCTGGTTAACAACCCTTAACCCGCCTATGAAGGAATACTTACTTTTAGAAGCCCAACCAGCGTAGAAAAATATAGGGGGCATACTTGTAATAATTGCCAAGAAAATCAGCAAATCAAAGCTGGTGCTGACTACGTAAAGATTTTTGGAAAAGGGAATAAAAGTTAAAAGAATCGACACCATTACAAAAGCAACAAACGGTATCAATGAGTATAAAAGCTTATTAGCCCTTCTCTGTATAACAAACTCTTTCTGAAAGAGCTTAAAAACATCAGCAGTTGTCTGCAAAATCCCCCACTTCCCCACATAAAAAGGACCTATCCTCAAATGAACGCTCGCCAGCACTTTCCTTTCCAGGTAAAAAACCATCAAGAACGTAATCAGCAGGAAGAAAAATCCCGGGAAAAATAACGCTTTTATCCACGCTTCCATACTTCCTCCTATCTGTCTATATCACCGTGGCACATATAAAGGGAAGAGAAAATAACGGGAACATCAGCCAGTTTAACACCTTTCATAATCTCCGGTATAGCCCACAAATTGCAGAAAGAAGGAGCCCTCATCCTCAATCTGTAAGGACCTGTGCCACCGTCACTAACCAGATGAAATCCGAAAGCTCCCCTTGCCCACTCTACGTTAACGTAAGCTTCTCCGGGCGGTAACTTAACGGGAAACTTCACTCTATAATCACCTTCAGGAAGTCCTTCTATTGCCTGCCTGATAATCTTTGCCGATTCCTGTATCTCTTCCCACAAAACCAAATACCTTGCGTAACAATCCCCTTCACTTTTGGTTACCACTTTAAACTTGAAATCGCCGTAAGCAGCATACGGATAATCCTTTCTAATATCGGATTCAACCCCTGAAGCTCTTAAAGGAGGACCAGCCATTCCAAGCTCTACAGCTTTCTCCTTAGTGACAACTCCAACACCTACACTTCTAAGCTTCAAAGTAGGATTATCAATAAAAGCTTCTTCATATCTGGGTATAAACTCCTTCTCCAGAAAATCCACAGCTTCTACCATCTTCTCTACAAACTTTCCGGTAGGCTCGTATCTCACACCTCCGGGAACAATAGAAGAGGTAGCTATCCTCTGTCCAGAAAGAGTCTCAAACGCATCTAAAAATTTCTCCCTCGCTATCAAAGCCCACTGCATAGCAGTATGAACACCCATAACACCAACAAAACTTCCAAGCCCTATCAAGTGGCTAACTATCCTGCCGCCTTCTGCAAGGATAACTCTCACGTAATCAGCCTTCTTAGGAACTTCAACTCCAGCTATCTTCTCAGCCGCAATAGAATAACCAACCATGGTGCCAAAATCATCCATAAAGCAAGCTCTTTCAACGTTTACAATGGCATTTATCCATGTTCTATACTCAACTAACTTTTCCAAAAGCCTCAACACGTAACCTATATCGGGGTCAACCTTTACAACAACATCCCCATCAATCCATACCTTCAACCTCATAGGACCAGAAGCAGGATGCTGAACACCCCAGTTAAGTTGAAGAATCTTCTCCTTTAACAACCCAAGGTCTTCACCGCTTACTTCCTTCCTGCTCTCTATCGTAAAGGAGTAACCCATTTGATTCATTATTTTTTCTCCTTAGAGGGTTTTCTGTGCTTTTTAAAGTCGTAAGACTTCCTCAACGGGAACAAGCCCTCTGCCCATTCCGGTAAAAGCATTACCTCAAGTCTTGGATTACCCACAAAGTTAATTCCAAACATCTCCCAGCATTCCCTTTCATGAGGCTGGAAAGCAGGAAATACATCGCTAACGGTAGGAATCGACAAATCATCTTCAGAAAGTTCCACTCTTACAACAACCATCTTCTTAAAAACCAAGTTTTCCAATATGTAATTAACCTCAAAACCCTTACCTTTAGGAGTATAATCAACTACCGAGATAGTATGCGGATAATTAAACCCTTGCGATTTCAACGTATTCATAAGCTTTTTCAATTTCCCTCTACTACACCTAATTAAAAGAACGTTAGTATCAAAACTCTCCGCTTGAAGCTCAAACTCCTCTTCAACTATTTTCCTTATCTCCTCCAGCATCAACCTTCCCCTTAATAGCTTATCTCTTCCATCCTGTTAGGATGCTTCTTCGCAGCGTTAGCTTTATCTTTCTTAATTATCTCTTTCAACCTTAAAAATCCTTCGAGCGTCGCCTCCGGGTTGGGCGGACAACCAGGCACAAAAACGTCAAAAGGTATGTATTGAGAAACATCAACAGCAACAAAATCGGAATCCCAGTAGGGACCGCCGCCACCTGCACACGCACCCATACCTAAAACGTATCTCGGCTCAGGCATCTGTTGATAAACCCTCAAAAGAACGGGCAAAACTTTTTTAGAAACGAGTCCTGTAACTATTAAAAAATCTGCCTGCCTTGGGCTTGGCACCATTACAAATCCATATCTCTCCCAGTCAAAACGGGGAGACATAAGAGCCAAAACTTCCAAAGAACAGCAACCACTACAAAAGTGAACACCCCACGGAGAGTTAGCCCTACTCCAGTCAAAAAACTTCAAAATCATTCCAATTTTCCTCCAAGCATTACGTAAGAAAGGGGAACCATTAAAAGAAGAGCAAATAGAACGAAAACCCAACCGTAGGCAGGATTACCGGCACCTATAGTGTAAAGAACGAAGAAAACTCCGGTTATATCCATAGCTATAAATATTATGGCGTAGAAGTAATACTGAAAATTAACGCTGGAAATGATAGGTTCAGGAGCCGGCAAACCACACTCGTAGGTATCTTCTTTAACAGGATGCGGATTCTTGGGAGCTATCGCTACAGACATAAGCCAAATCAAAAGAGCAACAATTGTAATAACAACTACAAATACTACAAAATCGTAAAGCATACCCTCTCTCCGCTACAGAACTGGTTTATATTGTAAACAAAATGTAAACAATTTGTAAAGATTCTGTAAACGAAATCTTTCAGATAAGTATATCAAATTTCGAAAGCGGAATATAGAGAATTATTTATGAAGGAAAAAGAGGGTATTAACCAAACCTTCCAGTGAGGTAATCCTCTGTCAACTTCTCCTTCGGTTTAATAAACATCTCTTCTGTTTTGTTAAACTCTATCAATTCCCCCAAATACATAAATGCAGTAAAATCCGAAACCCTGGCAGCTTGTTGCATATTGTGGGTTACAATCACTATGGTCAACTTACCCCTAAAGCTAACAACCAACTCTTCTATTTTCGCAGTAGAAATCGGGTCAAGAGCAGATGTGGGTTCGTCAAAAAGCAAAACTTCCGGTTCAACTGCTATTGCCCTGGCTATGCAAAGTCTCTGCTGCTGCCCTCCAGAAAGCCCAGAAGCAGGAGCATTAAGCCTATCCTTCACTTCATCCCAAAGAGCAGCATCCTTTAGAGCTTTTTCTACTCTATCTTCAAGTTCACTTTTGTTCTTTATACCCTTAAGCCTCAAACCGTAAGCAACGTTGTCAAAAATAGACATAGGAAAAGCAGTCGGCTTTTGAAACACCATTCCAACGCGGGTCCTTAACTTAATAAGGTCATACTTCGGCTCTAAAATATTCTCTCCATCAAGAATTATTTTCCCTTCATACCTGTTACCGGGATAAAGGTCATGCATACGGTTAAAACATCTCAACAGCGTAGTTTTACCGCAACCGGAAGGTCCTATAAGTGCCGTTATTTTATTTTCGGGTATTTTAAAAGAAATATTTTTCAAAACGTGCTTATCGCCGTAGTAAAAGTTAAGATTTTCAACTGTTATCTTAGGAGCTAAACCGTGCTCTATAATGTAAGCCATTACTCCTCCTTACTTTTTGAACTTCCACTGCGTCATAATTCTTCCCAGTATATTTGCTCCCAAAACGCCAAAGGTGAGAATTATAGCCGCTGCCCAAGCAAGCTTCTGCCAGTATTCGTAAGGACTCATAGCATAATCATACATGGTAACCGTAAGGGATGCCATAGGCTGAGTCATATCAAGAGTAAAGAAGTTGTTGTTAAACGATGTAAAGAGAAGGGGAGCTGTTTCTCCACCTATCCTTGCTACGGCGAGAATGACACCGGTTAAAATGCCGGTTATTGCCGAACGGTAAACAACATCCTTTATAACTTTAAACTTCGTTGCTCCAAGAGCATAAGCCGCTTCTCTTAACTCAGGAGGCACCATTCTAAGCATATCGTCGGTGGTTCTAAGTATTATGGGTATCATCATAACGGCAAGAGACAGAGCACCGGCAAATCCCATGAAGTGCCCTACCGGCTTAACCAAAATAGCATATATAAACGTTCCCACAACTATGGAAGGAACGCTCATCATTACATCAGACATATCCCTTATAAAGTTTGCCAACTTACTATTCTTGCCGTATTCGGAAAGGTAAGTGCCAGCCAATATACCAAGCGGGACGCCAATTATCGTAGCAGTAAGAACGATTAACGTTTGTCCCACTATTGCATGCTTGAGACCTCCCGTATTATCTCCGGGCGATGGAGGATTCCCTAAAAAAACTTCCAGCGACAGCGTAGAGAATCCTTTGTAAAGAAGAACTCCCAGTATCCAAAACAACCACATTATTCCAAAAAGAGCTGCCGCAGTAGAAAGCAGGAGAACTACCGCATTAGCTAACTTCCTTCTTTTAAAAGCATCCACAGGTTACCTCTCTACTTTTTTCAAAAAGAGGAATTTGCCGATAACTATTACGACAAAACTCAGAGCAAAAAGTATCAGCGCAAGATAGAAAAGACTTGAAAGGTAAAGGTCTGTATCGGCTTCTGTAAATTCGTTGGCAAGGGTAACGGTAATAGAAGTAGCAGGTTCTAACAGAGATTGGGGAATTACAGGCTGGTTGCCCATAACAAATGTGACAGCCATCGTTTCACCCAAAGCCCTACCCAAAGAAAGGATAATACCGCCTATAACGCCCATTTTTGCGTAAGGTATAACTACGTCTTTCATTACGTCCCATTTAGTTGCTCCTAAAGCGTAAGCTGACTCTTTTAAAATATCGGGCACCATATTGAAGGAATCCCTTGAAATGGCAGCAGTAAAGGGAAGAATCATTATCGAAAGAACGATAGAAGCCGTTAAAAGCCCTATACCCGGAGTGTAGCCGGAGAACCACTCTCCTATAACAGGGAGTTTACCTAAAGTTGCATGAATGACCGGTTGCAGTTTATCTCTCATAAAAGGAGCAAAGTAGAAAAGTCCCCACATACCGTAAATGATGGAAGGAATAGCTGCTAAAAGTTCTATTGCAACGCCAACAGGAGTTTTTAGGAAAGGAGGAGCAACTTCTGTAAGGAATATTGCTATTCCTATGGCAACGGGAACGGCGATAAATATTGAAATTATCGTGCTTACTATCGTTCCAAAAATAGCAGGCGCACCACCAAACTTTTCAAGCGGAGGATTCCAGACCTTTGAGGTAATAAACTTCCAGATACCAAAGGTGTGAATGGATAGAGATGATTCTTTGTAGAGAACCACAAACAACGCGAAAAGAACAATTAAGAGTAATAATGCAGAAGCAAAAGATACTTTCTCAAACGTCCAATCGAGCAGTTTTGAATTCTTCACAACTGCACTCCGAAAATTTGTAGAAAAATTTTACAGGATAAATTTACCACTTTAACGGGCAAATTTTGTTAAGAATTTGTTAAGAGTAATCTGCAATATATAAAGAAGAGTGAATCAAAATTCAGGGATTAATATTAGTAATGGTAAGTTGGGTTGGTTGGAGAGTCTCGGGGGATTTTTATATCATTTATTTTATTGTTTCGCCAAACTTATCTAAGAGGTATTCGTTGGTATTAAAAGTTAATAAACAGATAGACTATAAAAAAGAAGAAGACTTTCTTGAGAAGTTTAAAGAATTGGTTGTTTCTCTCCTAAAGGGAAAATGCTGCAAAGTCTATCTATTTGGGTCAAGAGCAAGGGGGGATTTTAAACGCCATTCGGATGTGGATATAGCTGTTTCCGGTCTTTCTGAAAAAGAATTTAGAAAGTTCAGGTGGCAGTTAGAAGATAAACTTGAAGAAAGTATAGTTCCTTTTGAAGCGGATATTTTGAATTTTGACCTGCTACCAGAAGAAATGAAGGAAATTATTAAAAAGGAAGGAATCCGATGGCTGTAAGAAAACTTGAGGAATTTGAGAAGGCATTAAGAGATTTTTCTAAAGCATTAAAAATAAATTTGTCAGATTTTCCACAAGAAATAAGAGATGTTATAGAAAGCGGACAGATTCAAAAGTTTGAGATGTGTTTTGAACTATTCTGGAAAACAGCAAAAGAATTTTTGAGAGATAAAGAAGGGATAGATGTAGCTTCTCCTAAACGGGTTATTAAAACGCTTTTTCAATTAAACTACTTAACTTACGAAGAGTATGAGTCAGCCATTGAAATGCTTGATAGCAGAAATTACCTATCTCACGTTTATAGGAGAGAACTGGTTGATTTAATCCTTCCGAAATTGAAAGAATATTACTCTTTAATGGAAAAAATCTTGGAAACTTTCAAGAACACAGAAATTTAAATCGCAGTTAAGGTAGCTTGGTTGGTTTGCAGGAGGGGGGGATTTTTCGTATCTTTCCTTAAAAGGAAATTCCTGATAAGGAGCCCCAAATGGCAAACAAAGGCGATTTTGTCCACCTTCACCTTCACTCCCAATACTCCATTCTCGATGGAGCAATCAAAATAAACGAGTTAGTGGATAAAGCTATTGAATACGGCATGCCTGCAGTGGCAGTTACAGACCACGGCAACATGTTCGCCTCATACGAACTCTACAAAACCTGCAAAAGCAAAGGAATCAAACCCATAATTGGAGAAGAATTCTACATAGCAAAAGGTTCAAGGTTTGACAAAAAGAAAGGGAATGAAGGAGAGAAAGGAAGCTACCACCTGGTGCTTTTAGCCAAAAACGATACTGGTTTAAAAAACCTCATGAAACTCTCTTCCATAGCTTTCTTGGAAGGTTTTTACTACAAACCGCGTATTGATAAAGAGGTTTTAGAAAAATACAGCGAAGGGTTGATAGCCCTCTCTGCCTGTGTTCAGGGAGAAATACCCCTACTTTATCTGCAGGGAAAAGAAGAAGAAGCAAAAAAAGCAGCCAGGTGGTATAAAGAAGTTTTTGGAGACGACTTCTACCTTGAAGTTCAATACCACGGTTTAAGAGACCAAGAAAAAGCAAATAAATTCCTAACCCAACTATCAAAAGAATTAGACATTGAATTAGTTGCAACCAACGACGCCCACTACTTGAATCGCGACGACTGGGAAGCCCACGACGTTCTCCTTTGCCTTCAAACAGGAAAGAAACTTTCAGACGAAAAAAGAATGCGCTTTCCAACAAAAGAGTTTTACTTCAAAAGCGCCGAAGAGATGCTAAAAGTATTCTCAGAAATTCCACACGCCGTTTATAACACACTCAAAATAGCCGAAAAAGTAGAAGATACACTACCGACATTTGAGTCTTCAGGCTACCTACTGCCTAAATACACAGTCCCAGAAGGCTACACATACGAAAGTTTCCTTAGAGAACTCGCCCAAAAAGGGCTTGAAAGGAGGTTCAAAGAACAGGGAATAAAGGACGGCGAAACAAAGAGGAAATACTACGAAAGGTTAGAACACGAGCTAAAAATCATCTCCGACATGGGATTTCCCGGCTACTTCCTTATCGTTTGGGACTTTATCAACTGGGCAAAGAAAAACGGCATTCCCGTGGGACCAGGTAGAGGTTCAGCAGCAGGCTCTTTGGTCGCCTACGCTATAGGAATAACAGACATCGACCCGATAAGGTTTAACCTGCTTTTTGAAAGATTCCTAAACCCTGAAAGGGTAACAATGCCCGATATCGACGTTGACATCTGCCAGGAAGGAAGGGACAGGGTAATTCAATACGTTAGAGATAAATACGGCGAAGATAAAGTGTGCCAGATAATCACCTTCGGCACCATGAAAACAAAAATGGTCGTCAGAGACGTCGGAAGGGTTTTAGGAATGCCCGCAAAAGAGGTAGATAAGTTCGCAAAACTTATCCCTTCCGACGCAAAGTCTGTTGAAGAGGCAGTAGAAAAAGCACCGGAAATAAAAGAGTTGGCAGAAAAAGATGAAACTATAAAGAAATTAATAGAAATTGCCAAAAGGCTTCAAGGACTCGCCAGACAAACGGGAGTTCACGCAGCTGGCGTTGTTATAGCCCCCGAAACGCTTACAGATTTCATTCCGTTAGCAAGAAGCAAGGACGGAGACGTTACCACCCAGTTTGACATGGGGCAGATTGAAGCTTTAGGTCTCTTAAAAATGGACTTTTTAGGGCTAAAAACACTAACCATCATAGATAAAACCATTAAGCTAATCGAAAAAAGGCACGGAGTAAAGATAGAACCCACAAAACTACCTTTAGACGATGAAAAAACGTTCAAACTGCTTCAGGAAGGAAACACCGTAGGAGTGTTCCAGCTTGAATCTCGCGGCATGAGAAATCTAATGAAACGCCTTAAGCCGTCAGTTTTTGAAGACATAATCGCTTTAGTTGCTCTTTACCGCCCCGGTCCCCTAAACTCCGGAATGGCAGAAAGTTACATAAAACGTAAACACGGAGAAGAAGAAGTTGACTACATATTCCCAGAACTCGAACCGGTTTTAAAAGAAACTTACGGACTTTTCATCTATCAAGAGCAAATAATGCAGATTGCCAACATCTTAGCAGGATACTCTTTGGGAGAAGCTGACCTTCTCCGCCGCGCTATGGGTAAGAAGAAAAAAGAGATTATGGAAGAACAACGAAACATTTTCATCACAAGAGCCGTCGAAAGGGGATACCCAAGAGACAAAATAGAGAAACTATTTGACGATATAGCCAAGTTCGCCGAATACGGATTTAACAAATCTCACTCTGCAGCTTACGGATTTTTAGCCTACGTTACAGCTTACTTGAAAGCGCACTATCCAAAAGAGTTAATGACTGTAATGATGTCTATTGACTACGACAAAACTGATGAAATCGTAAAGCTAATGAAAGACTGCAGAGAAAACGGCATTCCTGTCTATCCGCCGGACGTAAACAAAAGCAACGCTGTATTTTCCATTGAAGGAGAAGGAATAAGGTTTGGACTTGCCGGTATAAAGGGCGTGGGAGAAAAAGCAGCACAACATATCGTAGAGGTAAGAGAAAGAGAAGGCACATTCAAAGACATTTACGATTTCTGCGAAAAAGTAGACCTTAGAATCGTAAATAGAAAGGTAATAGAATCCCTAATAAAAGCCGGCGCTTTTGACTCAACGGGAATAAGCAGAGCCGCCAACTTAGAAGTTTTAGATAAAGCCATGTCTGCCGCTCAGAGCATACAAAAATCCAAAAGCAAAGGGCTTATGAGCTTGTTCGGAGATGAAGTGTCCGTTGTAAACAAAGAAATTCCTGAAATTGAAGAGTGGCCCGAAAGAATAAAACTTGAATACGAAAGACAATCCATAGGCTTTTACCTGTCAGGGCACCCTCTCCTTGAATACAAAGACTTCATAAAGTTTGGATTCAACTCAACAGCCGAAAAAGAAGAATGGGAAGACGACCAGGAAGTTAGACTGGTTGGAGCTATCACAGAAGTAAAAACACGAAGAACACAAAGGGGAGAGCTTTGGGCAAATGTTGAACTCTCAGATATGGATGGAACGGTAAACGTTTTAGTATTTCCCAATGTATTTAAAGAAACAATGGAACTCTTAACGGAAGGAAACGTAGTTGTAATTGAAGGAACCGTAAGAGAGGAAGAAGAAAGCAAATCGGTAATAGCAAAAAGTGTTGAACCCTTAAATAGACAAGTATTTGAAAAGGTTAACCAAGTTGTTCTTAAACTAACCGATGAGGAACTTACGGACAATTTCCTTGAGGAACTGAAAAAAACGCTGGAAAGACTTTCCAGCCCGAACGGAAAACCGGTAGTTTTAGAAATGAAACTGAGAGATTGTTTTGTAAAATTGCAACTACATCCTGAATTTTCGCTACCTATTGAAACACAGGTGTTTAGCGAATTAGGGAAGATTCTACCGAGAGAAAGAATAAGTGTTGCTTGAGGTTGAAAGATGAGTGCATTGTTTGAATTTGAAAAACAGGTGGATAGATTAAGAAGAAAGATTGAGGAACTGAAGTCTATGGAAAAGTTTGAACCAGCAGTTATTGAGGAGATAGAAAAGAAGTTTCAGAAGAAGATAAAAGAGTTCTACGAAAACCTTGAAGCCTGGGATAGAGTTCAAATAGCAAGACATCCGGATAGACCACATTCTATTGATTTTATAAGAGCTACATTCAAAGATTTCGTTGAGCTTCATGGAGATAGACACTGCGGAGATGGAAAAGCAATAATTGCAGGGTTTGCAAAGTTTGAAGGAACCCCTGTCTGCGTGATAGCGCAGGAAAAAGGTAGAGACACAAAAGAAAAAATAGCAAGAAATTTCGGAATGCCCGTTCCTGAAGATTACAGAAAAGCCTTAAGAGTTATGAAATTAGCTGAAAAGGTTGGAAAACCGATAATCACCCTTGTTGATACACCGGGTGCTTTTCCCGGAATAGAAGCAGAAGAGAAGGGACAATCGGAAGCTATAGCAAGAAACCTTTACGAAATGGCAAAGTTAACCGTTCCTGTAGTAAGTGTGGTAATAGGGGAAGGCGGTTCCGGAGGAGCTTTAGCTATAAGCGTTGCTAATAGGCTTTTGATGTTTGAAAATGCCATTTACTCCGTTATTTCACCTGAAGGTTGTGCGGCTATTTTGTGGCAATCGCAGGATAAAGTTAAAGAAGCGGCTAAAGCGCTGAAACTAACGGCTAAAGATTTACTTGAGTTGGGAGTAATTGATGAAATCATTCCCGAACCGTTAGAAGGCGCACATAGAGATTGGAACACAACGTTTAAAAACTTTAAAACTTACGTGAAGAAGCACCTTGACGAACTGATGAAATTCTCCGGGAAAGAATTAAGAGAAGACAGATACGCAAAGTTTAGAAGAATTGGGATTTAAAACCACCTAACAACCTCCAAGCTTCGGGAGGAGTTTTCAATGAAAAATCAAGGAAGTCTATTTAGAATAATATCACTTTTTGGAATAATCCTTACGAGCTTAGAGTTTGTTTCAAATCTTTTTCACAAAAGCATCTGTTCAACGGAAGGATGCAGAATAGTTGCCGAAAGCGTTCGCTTTTCTGATGCAATAATAGTTTTTACAGGATTATCTGTTTTTCTGTTACTTTTTCTTTTGTCATTCTGCAGAAATAAAACGTGTCAAAAACTTATAGATGCACTGCTCATAACAGCTTTAAGTGCAGAAGGCGTTTTTGTAGGTTATCAACTTTTTAGAGTAAAAACCATATGTATTTTCTGCATTACCGTATTTTTCACGTTCGTAATTCTAACTCTCATAAGAAGCATGAAAAGGACTTTTGTCCTTACCGGATTTCTATCCTTTGCCAGCGTTCTTTTTGTGATGTTTATGCTCAAACCTGTAGGAGCAAGCAACGTAAGTTTTAATGCTACTTATACAATAATTTACAAAGAAGGATGTCCCCACTGCGAAAAAGTCATGAAAAAAGCCGAAGAAAAAGGAATAGATTTCAAAAAAGTAAACGCTCAAGAGTGTATTTCATTTTTGAAAAGCTTGAACATAAAGGAAGTTCCTGTTTTAGTAGTTAACGAAAAAGCACAAAAAATTATTGTGATAGGTGATAAAAACATAGAAAATTTCCTTTTTAGAAGGAACGAGGAGGAAAAAGAAGAAAACAGCACAACCGAAGAAAATTCACTTTCAGGATTCTGCCCGATAGACAGCGATATAACCAACTGCACGGACAGAGCAAAATGAAAAAAGCTGCATTTTTAGACAGAGATAATACCCTTATTTATGACCCGGGATACATACACGAACCGGAGAAGGTATTTCTACTTGAAGGCGTCAGCGAAGGTTTAAAACTACTGAAAGATAACGGATACCTGCTAATCGTAGTAAGCAACCAATCCGGAATCGGCAGAGGATATTTTGAAGAAAAAGATTTCTGGGCGGTAAACAATAAATTACAAGAACTATTAAAACCGTTTAACGTCCAAATAGATGCTTTCTACTTTTGCCCGCATAAGCCGGACGATAATTGTAACTGCCGCAAGCCAAAAATAGAGCTTGCCCTAAAAGCGGCTAAAGATTTAGATATAGACCTTAAAAATAGTGTAATGATAGGAGACAAAGATTCTGACGTTGAATTTGGCTTTAACGCTGGAATGAAGTGTAGTTTAAAAGTGGGAAGTTACCCTTTTGACAACTTTCTAAAAGCAGCACAGTTTGTGGTAGAAAACTATGGCTAAGTTATACACAAAAATAAAGCAAAAACCGGAAGATTTCATAGTAGAAGAACTACCCGTTTTAGAACCGAAAGAAAACGGCAGTTTCTACTTATTGAAACTTCACAAATCCAACACATCCACCTTAGAAGCCGTAAGAGTTTTATCCCGATTTTTAAAGATTCCCCTAAAAGAGATAGGCTTTGCAGGACTAAAGGATAAATTTGCAGTTACAACCCAGTATTTAACAATTCCAGACTCTTACACAGTTGAAAACTGCTGCTTTGGAATAAAGAACAATAGATGGGTAAGAAAGGAAACTGCTAACGTAGGGAAAGAAACAGGTTTTTGCGTTGAAATTTTAGGAAAAGTAAACAGGAAGTTGAATTTAGGAGATTTAAAGGGAAATAGATTCACGATAACTGTAAGAAACTTTGAGAAAAATTTGAGAGAAAAGTTTTATAGAAACCTTGAAGTCGTTAAATTTTACGGCTTTCCGAATTATTTCGGTGAACAGAGATTTGGAAGCGTAAAGAGTAGAGATGACTTTGTTTTAAGATACATTTTAAGGGGAGACTTTGACGGCGCTCTGAGAAGTTACTTTTTTGGAAAATCCACCGTTGACTACTGGGGCGACTGGAAAAAACTATACAAAACTCTTTCACCTGCCCTTGAAGAGTATGAAAAGGACCTAATAAGGGGATTAATGAGAGGACTGCCCGCTGAAAAAGCGTTTAGGATACTCCCTAAAAACGTTAGACTGATGTTCAACTTCGCATTCCAAAGCTTTTTGTGGAACGAAACGTTAAGGGAATACGTTGAAATGAAATATCCATTTGTAAGAATCCCATTCATAAATAACTGGAAACTCTCTTATTACCTAAAAGTTCACGACCTCAAACATTTGGAGAAATTAGAAATACCCTACACCGGTCACGTTTATAAACCTGAAGACCCAAAGCTAAAGAAAGCAATAAAAAAGGTTTTCAAGAGATACGGCGTAAAGGAAGATTGGTTTGATAAAGAAACAGCCGGGATGGTTGTAATGACAGACGGCTTAAGAAAAGCAATCGTAAAGCCCAAATCTTTCCGCATTTTGGAAAAGACGAAAAGACACGTTAAATTACAGTTTTCCCTCCCTCCCGGCTCCTATGCAACAGTTCTCCTGAGATTTCTCATTAAAGGGTAGAAAGTATATCCTGTGCTTTATTTTCGGCTGAGAGGCATATCTCCACCAATTCTTCCTTTGTAAATACAGAAAATTCCTCTGGAACATTAACGTTCTTTCCAGAAGTTAAATCATCGCAAAGCTCCATTAACTTTCTCCCTACGTTCCTAATCTTCCCTAATTTACTATTATCATCCAGTAAACCATTTATTACATATTCCGAAACGCCCGCTTTCTCAAGGACTTCCTTTATTTCTTCCCCAATTTCTTCCTTTACCGGTGCTAAAATCCCCACCATATAAGCCTCATCTGTATGCTCGGGAAGAAGTTTCTCCGCCAATTCCCTCAAAAGGTAAGCATACTTTATAGTGTTTTTCATCTCTTCGCGACTCTTATTTTTCAAAAAGGAAGAAGTAAGCAGAACAAATATGTAATCCTTAAGGTTTTTATAACCAAGATACGCAACCGTTTGAACGATAGACTTTATCTCTTTCCTCAAACCGAAAAAGGGAGAGTTAATGAATTTTAAAAGCCTTGCAGAAAGGTTAGGGTCAAGACTTATTATCTGAGCAATCTTTTCAAGTTCTTCTCCCTCTATCAAACCTTTTATGAGCCTTAACATTACTTCCCGGTTAAGCTCAAGTCTATCCAGTTCTGACATTTTCTCCTCCCTCTCTCAATGGTAAAATAATTATACATTCCAGCGGGTATAGAAAAATCCATCCATCCCATTCCTATAAGGAAAAACCCGTAAAACGTTATCGTCAGGATGGAGAAATCTTTTAACCTCATCAAATGGTTGAGGTTTCAGCTTGAGTTTTTTAAAAAACGTTAGATGAGATTCTCCTTCTTCCCTCTCCAAAGAACAAACGCTGAAGAGTAAAACGCCGCCGGGTTTTAAAAGTTTAACCGCCGACCTTATTAGCTCTCTCTGAATGGAAGCGTTTGCTTTAATCAAGGATAGACTCTTGTTCCACTTACCTTCGGGATGTCGCCTGATAACGCCCGTTGCGCTGCACGGAGCATCAATGAGTATTCTGTCAAAAGTTCTTTTATGTTCTTCAATAAAAGCTTTATCCTCTGAAATGTCAGTAATAACAGGTTTAACGTTTTTAACACCGAGTTTTCTGCAGTTTTCTTCTAAAAGCTCCATTCTGCTTCTACTAATGTCAACGGCATAAATTTCTGCCCTGTTTTTAGCAAGAGCAGCTATAGCCGTTGTTTTCCCTCCCGGAGCAGCACCCACGTCCAATATTTTTTCGCCGGGTTTTGGCTCAAGCAGATACGCTGCAAGGTAAGAGGCAGGGTCCTGTATGTAGAAGAAACCACTTTCATATCCTGGTAGCTCTTCAACTGCAATTCTGCCTTTTATTCTAACCATTTCCTCCAAGAATGGATGCTGTTCAAAGTCAAAACCTTCACTTTCAAGGAGTTTTAGAAAATCATTTACACCTACTTTGAGTGTATTAACGCGAAGGTAGAGAGGTGCAACTTCGTTTAAGCTCTCAAGTAAAGGTTCAAGGTTCTGTCCGTAGAAGCTGTGCCACCTTTTAACCATCCAATTTTCAAAAGAGTGGAAAACGGCAAGTCTTTCAATCGGGTCTTTTATCTCGTTAACGGCGCTTTTGTAGTCAAAATCTATCAGTTTTTTTGAAACGGCATTAACAAAACCTGCTGCCCTTCTACCGGCAATTCTTTTAAAGGCTTCAACAGTTTCGTTAACTGCAGCGTAAGGGGGAATGCCAGTGAAAAACAGTTGATAAGCAGCAAGGCGCAAGGCGTTGCGGGTGGGGATTTTTTGTTTCATAAGGTTTTTGCCGGTGGCTTTTTCAATAGAAAAGTCAAGAAGCTTTAAGAATCTGACTGTCCCAGAGGCAATTTCTCTTACGAAAGCCCTATCAAGGGGAGGCAAGTTTTTAGTATGCTTGTCAAGGAATGGCTTAAAGCGTTTGAATTTTTCTCTTTCAGTAGATATCAGAACCTTTAGAGCCAATAATCTCGTCTTCCAGCCAGTCAACGTCGTCAAATATCTCCTTTCCTTTTATTCCCTCTAATATAAGCTCGGCAACCTCTTCTGGTGTTCTATCGGTAGTATCAATGTGAAGGATTTTCGGAGAAGGTGGAGAATTAAACGCTTCCGTAGCTATAACTGCCAACTTTTCTGACTCCACATTTTCTGCCACTTTTTCTTCGGGATACCCTCTCATCTTCAGTCGCTTCTTTACTTCTTCAGGTTTAAGGCGAAGGATAACTAAAACGTCTGAAGGTATGTAATGAGCCACAACTCCTTCGGCTATAAAAGATTCTTTCCCTTCAAAAAATTTCTTCAGAGCATCCACGTCAACAACGTAGGAATCTCTCTTTTCATCGTAACAGGTGTAGAGCTTTTTCTCTTTAATTACTTTTGAAAGTTCAAACAAAGGAAGGTTGAGCTTGCGGGAAAGTATTTTTGAAACGGTCGTTTTACCGGTTCCCGGCGTGCCTGTAACGGTTATTTTAAGGTTAGTCCCCCCGCGGGGGGAGGGGGGATTTTTAGTTGGCATCGGAAATTTCTTTTTTATCTTCTTTGCTCTTAAGCTTTATGATTGTTCCCATTCCCCAAACGTTGATAACATCATCTCCGTCGTTATCTTTACCCTGAAGAATCTGTATCTTTATATTTTTAACTCCGTCAGCTTTTAATCTGTTTGCCTGCTCTTCAAGCATTGCAACAACCTGCATAACAGGGTCAATAGGCAACTCTCCGTTGAACCAGTTTTTCTGCTTCTGCTGAGAAAAAGCATAAGCGATGTTAACAATTTCGTGCTCCTCCTGTATCTCACCGAAAGATAAAATCATCCAACCACCTCCTCAAATTAATTACAGCAGTTCATTTTAGCAGAGTTAGAACGAAACATCCACTCCGGCAAACAACGACCTGCCCAAAGTATTGTAACCGTAAGCCAACTCGTAATCCTTGTCGGTTAGGTTAAGTCCTTTAATATGCAGTTTAACTTTCTCGTTGAGTTTATAGGAAATAAGCGCATTCAACGTTGTAAATCCGCCCAAAGTTTTACCGTTTGAATCTTCTCTATCGGAGTAGTGAAGCGTCCACAAAGAAGCTTCTACTTTCCCGACTTTACCGTCAACTCCCAAAGTGTAGTTAAATTTTGGTCTTCTGGCTAATTCCTCCCAGCTTCCCGTAGTTGGATTGAAATCTTTCGCTCTTAAATGGGTGTAACTGCCGTATAAAGACAATCCTTTCAATACTTCAACTTTCATTCCAAGTTCTACTCCTTCGGTAATCGCTTTATTGTAGTTTTTATATTGGTAAACACCCTGCCACCAAGGCATATCTATCATATTCCAAACGTGATTCTTAAAATAGGTCAAAGAAAACGTTCCGTTAAGGTAAGGAAGCTTCTGGTCAATTCCCACGTTCCATCCTTCACTGGTTTCGGCTTTTAAATCGGAATTACCGACGAACGGACCATAAAGTTGATAAAGTGAAGGTGCTCTAAAACCGGTTCCATACTGCCCTCTGATTTTTGTGCCGATATCCCTAAAGAGATAACCTGCCGAAAACTTGTAAGTAGTTTTATCTCCATATTCACTGTGGAAATCCCTCCTCACAGCTCCGGTTACAGAAACCCCGCCGAAACTGCCGTGAAACTCAGCAAAAACAGACCTTAAATGAGCACGAGCGGCGCCGGAAAAGAGAGCTTTTTCCTGTCTGTAGTTCACTCCTCCCGTTACAAAGAGCGAATCAGTTACGTAATAGATTGGCTGGAGGGAGAAATAACGCACTATCCCTCTATAAATGCCCCAAGGAGTATCTCTATTATCTTTGTTATGACCAAAAACCATTGTAAAAGCTAACTTGTCGGTTAAAGTAGCATCGGCTTTGAAATTTGCGAATAAGTTATCGTAATTGGTTTTCGCATTAAGAGTAGGAGTAGAATCAAAATCTACGCTTCCCCCTTTTACCTTCAAATTTCCACTTAAGTTAAGCCAATTTACGGGCTTATACCCCCAAGATAGCCATCCTGTTTTATACCTAAAGCCGTCGTTGTCTGATTCGTAGTAGGGGGATTTTTTATTGGTAGCGCTAAAACCGTTCGTCTTGAAATTTTCGAACGAGAGAGAAAGGAATCCGTCTTTTAACTTTAAGCCAGAATAAATATTCTCTTTAAACGTTTTATATTTACCGCCTTCAAATCCCACTTTAAATTCGTTTTTTTCCGGCTTTTTAGTAATGATATTGATAACGCCTGCAATGGCTTCAGAACCGTAAAGAGCCCCCTGAGGTCCTTTTAAAACTTCTATCCTTTCAACGTTTGAAAGGTCAAGCCACTCAAAATTTGTATAGCCTTCAGGATTTGATGGGTCGTAAACGGGAACTTCATCAATCAAAACTAAGATATGCTTGCTGGGAAGCCCCAACATGTAAACGCTTGTCGTCTGTCCGAATCCGCCGTTGGAACTCTCTGTAACTCCAGCAACGTATTTCAAAACATCTGCAACACTGGTAAACCCATACTTTTTAATCTGCTCTTTAGTGATGATATCAACGTCATCGCCTACGTGGTCAACGGGCACAGCCACTCTTGTCGCTGTAATTTGAATCTCTGGCGCTTGCGCGTAAGCGTTTGCTGCTGCAAAAATTGTTGCAGCTAAAAGCAGTTTTTTCATCCTCTCTCTACCTCCTGTAGTTTGGTTTTATAAAAACTTCTTCATCCACTTTGGCAACTTTTAAGGGAACGTCGTAAATTAACTGAAGCGCCTGCAAAAAATCCCCCCTCCCCCCCCAAAAAACCTCCCTCCCACCTTTCAACCCCAAAAAAAGGTCGCAATTGTCAAGCAGAAATGACATATCGTGAGAAGCAACAATCACAACCTTCCCGTTGTTTTTCAGTTCCCTCAAAATCCCCGCAACAACTACGGCAACGTCCGGGTCAAGAAAGGCAGAAGGTTCATCAAAAAGAACAATCTCCGGGTTTATAGCCAAAAGCCGCGCAATGAGAACTCTTACCTTTTCTCCTCCACTTAACTTTGCAAAAATCCTCCTCCCAAATCCACAAAGCCCAATTTCTTCAAGGGCTTCATCTATCTCCTTTCTTCTCAAAGGAATCGGCGAAGAAGATTCAACAACCTCGTAAACGCTATAAAAAAGGTTTGGTTCAAAGTTTTGAGGAACTGCATTAACCACCTTCATCCGCTCTTTAAACGATAATTTCCTTAGGTCTTTCCCCTTCCACTTTATCTGCCCTTCCCCTTCAAAAACACCTGCAATAAACTTCAAAAGAGTAGTCTTACCGCTTCCGTTCTTTCCGGCTACTCCTAAAACCGTTCCCGGAGAAAGCGTAAATTCAACGTCTCTGACAATTCCCGCTTTCACAACGCCTACTTCAAGCACGCCCCTCCCTCCACAAAACGTAAAGAAACAGCGGAACGCCTACAATAGCAGTAACCGCCCCAACGGGAAGCACTGTTGGATACACCAACGTCCTTGCCAGAAACTGAGAAAATAAAAGGAGCACTCCGCCAATCAAAAACGAAACGGGCATCAGGTAGTTAGAAACCCTGAAACCCAAAAGCCTTCCTATGTGAGGAACAACAATACCAACAAATCCAACAATGCCAACGACTCCCACAAAAAGAGAAACAAAAAGCGCCGACAAAACCAAAAGAATGATTCCTTCCCTTTCAAACCTCACGCCAGAAAGAAGCCCCAATTCCCCCAAAGAAAGCGCATCTACCCATTTTCCAAAAGGAAAAAGAATAAAAAGGGCAAGTAAAGAAAGTAGAAACAGTAAAGCAGAAAACTTTAAAGGCTGAGGAGAAATAAATCCTAACGTAAAGAAGAGAGCATCCTGAACCGTGGAAGAAGGCATAACGGCATAGAGAAAGAGTATAAGAGAAGACAAAAAAGCGTTCATACCAACGCCGAAAAGGAGTATTTCGGTAGACGTCCTATAAACAGCCGAGAACAAAACCAGAAGAAATACCGAAGCCAAACTGCCCAAAACAGAACCGAAAACAACTGGAAAGGAAAAGAAAGCTGCCACAGTTGCGCCGAACGCTGCCCCTGCAGAAACGCCTAAGATGTAGGGGGAGGCGAGGGGATTTTTCAAAACTCCCTGGTAAACTACACCAGTAACCCCCAAAATTCCGCCAAAAGAAAAAGCAACAAGCGCTTCCGGAAGTCTCAACCATACCAAAATCTTCCCATCACTTAACTTCCAACACAAAAACAGATAGAACACAGCCGCCGTTAAAAGCAGAAGAAAAACAAGCACTATTTTAAACCGCAAACCTTCTCCCCCAAGTATCTAATACCCTCAAGGAACTTCGGCGACGGATGAAGCAAAAAATCCCCCGGCACTTTATACACCTTCAAACCAAACTTTTTTAGCAGTAATTCCAAACTCTTCTCTCCACTATGACACGAAAGAACAGCTACTTCTCCATTTTGAACTATAAACTCGGCAGAAACAGCACCGAACGAAAGACTTTCTGGAACTACCTTCAAACCACCTAAAGAAAGTGCTTCCCCTATATAACTCCTCTCCCCAGCAACGTAAATAGGACTACACGAAACCAAAACGAGAACTTTCTTACCTTTCAAGCAAGAAACACTCTTTAAAGAACTTTCCAACTCCCTCTCAAATCGCTTTCTCAGTGTCTTACCGTCAGAACCAACTAAATCTCCAACATATTCAACAGCATCTTCAACCTCTTTCAAATTCACAAGATGAAAAACAACAACTTTTGCTACCTTACTCAAAATCTTCCTTATCCTTAAAGGAGTCATGTTCGTAGTAAGAATCAAATCCGGCTTGAGAGAAATAATCTTCTCAACATTTGGATTAACTATTCCGCCTACTTTTTCTGCCTTAATGTTTAAAGTGCAAAAATCGGTTACGCCAACCAACTTACTTTCAGCACCGGCATAAACAACCATTTCCGTAAGGGCAGGAGAAAGACTGATAATCCTTTCAAAGGCAAAAGCATTCCCCAAAAACAGGAAAACAAAGAAAAACAAAAAAAGAACCCTCATTCACCCTCCCGCTTCCTGAACCCCCGCAGGAAGCAGCAGATTCAGCGCAGGCCGGTCTCCCGGCTCGCAGGACTTAAAAGGCTTTAACCTTCCCAGAAGGCAGGCTCTTCACCCAACCTTCCAGTGGCTAAAGCCCTTGTTGTTTTCCTGCTCACGGTTGCGGGGACAGCGCCGGACTTTCACCGGACTTCCCGTTCACCTGCGCCAACCAAATTTTACAATTCCCTTACTTCCTTCTCAAGAAAGAAAAAATCCTCCCCCCCACAGCCACAACAGTCCAAGCAACAGTAACAACTATAAAAAACCAAAACAGCAACGTCCCGAAGGTTGAACTCGAAATCAACTTTACTCCCTTACCTGCCCATCACCGAAAATGATGTATTTAGGTATTGTAAGGTCTTCAAGTCCCATAGGACCTCTTACGTGAACCTTATCGGTAGAAATACCCATTTCTGCACCGAGCCCAAAAACGTTACCGTCCGTAAATCTCGTAGAAGCATTAATATAAACAGCAGCTGAATCAACCCTGTTCAAAAACTTCATTCCATTCGTGTAGTTTTCTGTAACTATCGCATCACTGTGGTGAGAACCGTAAGTATTGATATGTTCAATAGCTTCATCCAAAGAATCAACAACCTTAACAGCCAAAATCAAGTCAAGGTATTCAGCATACCAATCATCTTCCGTTGCAGGCTTTACGTAATCTGGTGCAAAAGCTCTCGTTCTTTCACACCCCCTAAGCTCAACGCCCGCTTCCCTAAACATCTCTATCATTTTAGGCAAAAACGCTTCTGCAACTGCAGAGTGAACAAGCATCGTCTCCATAGCGTTACAAACGCCCGGTCTCTGAACCTTAGCGTTAAAGCATATCTTCCAAGCTTTCTCTAAATCCGCAAACTCATCAACGTAAACGTGACAAACGCCTTTGTAGTGCTTTATAACGGGCATCCTGGCGTTTTCAGCAACAAACCTAATTAAACCCTCTCCACCCCTTGGAATTATCACATCTATGTATTCATCAAGCTGGAGCATCTCTTTCACAGCAGACCTGTCTGTCGTATCTATAAACTGAATCGCCTCTTCAGGGAAACCTTCCAAAGATGCTGCTTCCCTCAAAATATTTACTAAAACGCGGTTTGAGTTAATGGCTTCAGAGCCACCCTTCAAAATAACCGCATTGGAACTTTTAATACATAAGGAAGCAGCTTCAACTGTAACGTTAGGTCTTGATTCGTAAATAATTCCTACAACGCCTAAAGGAACTCTCATCTTTCCTATTTTCAAACCGTTAGGTCTCTTCCACATCTTTATAACTTCACCTACAGGGTCGTTTAAAGCAGCAACGTCGTGAAGAACCTGAACCATTCCTTTTATCCTCTTTTCATTGAGCAGTAACCTATCAAGCATCGCTTTTGAAAGCCCCTTTTCCTCACCTGCAACCAAATCTTTCTTGTTTTCCTTTTCTATAATCTCTCTGTTTCTTTCTATCAACTCAGCTGCTTTGAACAAAACCCTATTTTTTACTTCCGTAGAAATATCAACAAGCTGATAGCTTACCTCTTTTGCTCTTTTAGCCATATCTTTTACGTTCATACCTCTCCCCCTTTAGGATTTCGTGGAAATTCTAACAAAATGAAACTAAATTCTTATTAAAACCAAATGTTCAGGAGAAACTAATGTGGAAAAATTTAATCCTAACTTTAACAGTAATAACACTTACAGCAGGATGCGCAACAACAGGAACAAATCAGCAACAAAAGGTAAATAAAACTGCTGCAGGTGCAGCCATCGGTGCCGTAGTAGGCGGTGCTTTGGGTGCAGCAACAGGACCATCCCATCACAAAGGCAAAAGAATTCTAACAGGTGCCGCCATAGGCGCAATAGTAGGCGGCGCAATAGGTTATATCTTAGAACATCAAGCAGAAGAATTAGGAAACGATGTAGGCGTTAAGCCCATAGATAACACGAATCCAGCAGTTAAACCCACAAAACCACCCATCAGTGAAGAAAAACCCGTTGCCGTGGTAAAAGAACCGGACAAAGTAAGAGTTATATTCAAAAACAGTGTTCTCTTCGATTTCAACAGCTACACGCTGAAACCAGAAGCTAAAGAAACTCTGAGAAAAATAGCCCAAACTCTCAAGCAAAATCCAGACAACGTAATAGTCATTGCAGGTTTCACAGACAGCACCGGCAACTTTAACTACAACGTTGAACTTTCAACAAAAAGAGCGGAAGCTGTAAGAAAGTTCCTTATTCTCAACGGCGTTAACCCAACCCGCATTTTAGTTTTCGGCTGCGGACCCAAATGTCCCATAGCACCGAACAACACACCAGAAGGCAGAGCACTTAACAGAAGAGTGGAAATCATGGTTTACCCCAAAGGAGCAACAATTCCAGAACCTTGTAGCTACTGTAGATAGGGTGGAAAGATGAAGCGTTTCTTCATAAAAACTTTCGGTTGTCAGATGAACGTCAACGATTCAGAAAAGATGGCGGGAATGTTAAAAAACTTGGGTTATGAAAAGGCAGAATCACCAGAAGAAGCAGATGTAATAATCGTCAACACCTGCTCCGTTAGGGCAAAACCGGACAACAAAGCTTACAGCTTTATCGGAAACCTGAAGAAACTCAAAAAAGAAAAACCATCAACCATCATTGCCGTTGCCGGGTGTGTTCCACAAAAGGAAAAAGAACATCTTTTAAGATTTAAACACGTTGACCTAATCTTCGGAACTTTCAACTTCGTTAAGCTACCCCAACTCCTTGAAAAAGCAAAAAAAGAAAGAACAATTGAAATACTTGAAGAAAAAATCCCCGAAGAAGACCGCCTTCCCCTCATAGACAGCTACCTTGAAAATCCTTATGTAGCCTACGTCACTGTCCAAAGAGGCTGCAACCGCTTCTGCACCTACTGTATAGTTCCATTTACCAGAGGAAGGGAAAGAAGCGTCAAACCAGAATTGGTATTAGAAGAAGTAAAAAGACTTGCAAAAAGAGGCGTAAAAGAAGTTCACCTTTTAGGACAGAACGTTGACTTTTACAGATACGAAAACGTTGACCTTGCAGACCTTCTATACATGGTTTCAGAAATAAAAGGTATAGAACGCATCCGCTTTACGACAAGCCACCCTGCAGGCTTCACAGAAAAGATAGCCAAAGCGATGAAAGAGATAGGAAAAGTCTGCCCATACGTTCACCTTCCACCTCAAAGCGGCTCAAACAGAATCCTAAAACTCATGAACAGGGGCTACACAAGAGAAGAATACATAGAAAAAGTGGAAATGCTTAGAGAATACGTCCCAAATGTTGCACTATCCGGAGATTTCATAGTCGGATTTCCAGGTGAAACCACAAAAGACTTTGAAGAAACACTATCGCTCGTAGAAAAATGCACTTACGACCAGGCTTTCGTCTTTGAATACTCTCCAAGACCTCTAACAAAAGCCTACCAGATGGAAGATAACGTCCCAAAAGAGGAAAAGAACAGAAGATTACAAATATTACAGGAATTAATCAAAAAGCAGGCAGAAGAGAAAAACCTTAAAAAACTCAATAAAGTGGAAGAAGTTTTAGTCGAAGGCAAAAGCCAATGGGGAGACAAACTAACAGGAAGAACGAAAGACAACAAAGTCGTTAACTTTACAGGAGATGAAAACCTAATAGGAAAAATCGTTAAAGTGAAAATCACAAAAGCCACCCCCTTTTTTTTGGAAGG
>Ga0256842_1000823_pt1 | contig 26915 bp, 26 predicted proteins | sample 4559240metaG_FD_185973 | JGI IMG/M metagenome (GOLD analysis project Ga0256842, IMG submission 185973) | Hydrothermal vent microbial communities from Guaymas Basin, Mexico - 4559-240 | ecosystem: Environmental > Aquatic > Marine > Hydrothermal vents | place: Mexico: Guaymas Basin | collected... | reverse complement strand
ACTTTCTCAAAAACTCGGGATTTCAAAAGAAAGGGTGAGACAGATTGAAGAAAAAATAATAAAGAATTTAAGAAAATACTTTCAGGAGAGATTGCCAGATGCTCACTATTATCCTAAGGCCCTCCCCTACCAAAGTTAAAAAAATTTTTTTAATACTAATTCTGGTTCTTCTTTTCTATTCACCTATAACCGCTGAGGCTTATCACTTTTTTTATTATCCTCGGGACTATTACAATTATTACTATTTCCTTCTCGCCCTGAATACAGACAATCCATCTAAAAAAGAATATTATCTTTTTAAAGCAATTGAACTTGACCCCGCGTCATTTTATCTGAAAAAAGAACTGTTTTACTTTTATCTTCAACACAAAAAGTTTAACGAAGCAGAAAAACTTGGTGAAAACCTTTATAAAACCCATCCTGATGATAGAGATTTGAATCTCTGGCTTGCTAAACTTTATTTATTAAAAGGAAGAACTCAAAAAGCAATTTCTGTCCTGGAAAAATACTTAGAAAAGCATCCTTCAGATAAAAATGCCCTTACTTTACTAATAAGTATTTACATAGAAAGAAAAGAATGGAGCTCTGCACTTCAAAAGCTTGAAAAATTTATTACTCTTGAGAAAAAAAATTATGTGGCCTGGCTTTTTAAAGCAAGAATTCTAAACAAACAAGGAAAGTATGAAGAAGCTAAAGATGCTTATTTAAAGGCACTTAAACTCTCTTCTTATAATAAAATGGTTCTGATAGAAGTGCTTAATTTTTTTGAAGAACACGGAGATATTCAGGCAGAAGAAACAATTTTGAAAACCTATCTGACGAAACACCCTAACGATGAGCCTTTTTTAAAACTCCTTATCGGGTTTTACTTTCAAAAAGATGCCTGGGAAAAAGCAGAAAGACTACTTGAGCAATATCTGAATGAACATCCAAATAATGCAGAGTTTCTTTATTTTCTTGGCTATGCCATGGAAAGAAAAGGAGACTGCGAAGAGGCTTTAAAAATTTACGAAAAGCTCCTTTTTAATAAGGAGTTTGCCCAGGAAGCAGGATCAAGAATTATAAAAATTCTCAAAGGCTTCCCAAAAGAAAAGGCCTTATCCTATCTGAAAAATTTATATAAAAAATTTCCCAAAAAAGAGGCACTTTATCTGTTTTTGACACAGGCCTATGAAGCCCTTGATGAGTGTGCAAAAGGTGCTCAAATTGGAGAAGAAGGATTAAAAAAATTTGATACCCTTGACCTCATTCTCTCTGTAGCATCAAATTATGCCTGTCTGAATGATTACGAGACCGTTAAAAAACTTGTGGAACCTCTCCTAAAACAGCATCCTCAAGATCCCTATATACTAAATTTTGTAGGTTATACTTATCTTGAAATCGGAATTCATATTAAAAAAGCCGGAAAACTCCTTGAAGAGGCCCTGAAACTCAGGCCTGAGGATCCGTATATCCTTGACAGTATGGGCTGGTATTACTTTAAGATAGGAGACCTTGAGAATGCCGAAAAGTATTTGAAAAAGGCCATTAAAAAGCTTTCAGAGCCAGAAGCTGTAGTTTTTGAACACCTGGGAGATGTGTATTTTACCAAAGGAGAAAAAGAAAAAGCCTGTAAAATGTATTCCAAGGCTTTAAAAGCTTCCATTCATCAAATAGAAAAACAAAGGATTAAAAAGAAGCTGGAGAAGGTGTGTCAGGAAAAGTAAAATCAGTTTTTTTTCTCCTTTTGGTGATCTCGCTGTGCTCCTGTGCAAAGGTATCTGTTTTAAAAAAAGGAGAACCTCTTTATACTGGCAAACTCTGGATAGATCTTACTCTGAAAGGAAAAAAAACAAAAAGAATCTGCACCTATGCAGAGTTTAAAAGTTGCAGAAAGTTTTTCTTTTTGAGAATAAAAGGCCCTTTTGGAGCAACCCTTGGAGAACTCTTCTGGGAAAAGAAAAACTCTTCCCTTCTTAGATTTTATGACTTTGTTTCCAAAAAAAGTTATTTTGTTTATCTTCCCAGAGAGTTTGAATTTCCATTGGTGAAAGAAATTCCAGAAAAAAATGAAGGGAAGGTAGAAATGTCTTTTTTCTCTCTAAAATGGAAAATAAAAAAAAGAGAATCTTTAATAGTGCTTTCTCCTGAAAAGGAGCTACCCCCTACCCCTGACTTCAAACTGGTGAAAGTAATTAATCTTATTTCACCTTGATAAGGACCTCTTCAACGCCGTTTGGTTTGGCCTTTGTAATTTCCATCTCAAGTCCATTGTAACTTATGACTTCTCCTTCAGAGGGGATTCTTTTAGTTATGAAGTAAATAAAACCAGCCAGGGTTTCATAATCACCAGAAGGAATAGCAATCCCGAGTGACTGAAGCTTTTCCACTTCTATATGAGCTTTACAGAGAAACACTCCTTCTCTCAGTTTTTTGTACTCCGGAACATAATAGTCTAAAGCGTCTCTAAACTCTCCAAGCACTTCCTCAATAAGATCTTCCACAGTAATAAGGCCTGTAGAATAGCCATACTCGTCTACTACAATGGCAAGATTGTTCCGTGTCTCCTGAAGGAGGGAAAGAACCTCATGAGCAGGCACAACCTCCGGCACAAAAAGGGGCCTCTTCCCAAATTGAGAAAGAGGAGTCTCAGGAGAAAGAAGGGGCTTCCCAATAAGGTCTTTTATCTTTACAATGAGCTTTATCTGAGAAGGTTCGCCTTTGTAAAGGGGGATGTAGGAGAAGCCGTATTTTTTGCTAAACTCAAGGGCATCCTTTATCCTGGCAGAAATAGGAAGGGCTTTTACCTGGCTTATAGGGATCATGACCTGGGCTACTTTCTTTCTACCAAATTCTACAATTTTTTCCATAAGCCTTTTTTCTGTAAGGTCAATTTCTTCTTCATAGTGAATAAAAGTTAAAAATACTTCCCGAAATCTTGTAAGAAAAAAAGGATTCTCTTTTTCTTTTGTTTTTAAAAAAAGCGAAGTAAGCCTCTGGTTTATCCAGATCACAGGGAAAAAGATAAAAGAAATAAAATAAATTACCGGGCTTACATAAAGCACCAATGGATAAGCCACTCTTTTACCAAGGCTTTTTGGGAAAACCTGCCCAAAAAATACCATGGTTACAGGAAGCACAGTAGAGGAAAGAACCACTCCTTTGGTACCAAGGGCCTTTATTAAAAAATAAGAAGTAAAGACACCGTTTCCAGCCACAGAAAGGGTTACTCCAAGCACAGTGGTGGTAAAAAGCCTCTCTGGATTTTTCCAGAATTTTACACAAATTCTGGCAAGAGAGCTTTTCCTGGAGCGTCTTTCAATAAGTGCTTTCTCTACAGAAATAAAGGCAATTTCACTCATGGCAAAAAATGCTTCACAAGTAAGAAAAAAAAGAAAAGATAAAAAAGCACTAATCATTTTGCAGCTTTTCCACCTCTACCCAGACTATTTTTCTTTTCTTTTTCTGTTTAATGGTAAACCGAAACCCACCATACTCAATGCTTTGGCCTTGCTCAGGCACTTCTTTAAAAAGAATAAGCAGAAATCCACTTAAAGTGCGTGCCTCCTTTAAATCGTCTTCCACTTCAAGGCCAATTTCATGAGCAAGCTCTTCAAGAAGTACCCTTCCATGAACAATCCATTTCCCCTTCCCTATTTTTCTGATTTCTTCAATCTCTGGCTCTTTTTCATGATAAAATTCTCCAAAAAGCTCCTCAAGTACATCTTCAAGGGTGATAAGCCCTTTAAAAACTCCATATTCATCCACCACAAGAGCAATTTTTACATTGCGCTTTTGAAATTCAAAAAGCAGATCTCTTAGTTTAAAATTTTCGTTTACAAAAAAAGGTTCTTTTAAAAATTGGGACAGACGGGCTTTACCAAGTATCTGTGGAGTAAACTTTTTAATAAAGTCTTTTACATAGAAAATGCCGAGAATATTATCAAGCTCTTCTTTATACACTGGAAACTGATGATATGGAAAGTTTTTCAATTTCTCCAGAAGTTTCTCAGTGATTGGTTGATCTTCAAGAGCTACAACCTCTGAACGAGGCACCATGGCAATAGAAATAGGTGTCTTTTCAGAAAGAAAGAGCCCATAAATAAATGTCTTTTCCTTTTCGCTGATTTTTTTTTCTCTGTAAGCTACCTCAATTGCCTCAAGAATTATTTGTTCCACAGGAGTGAAAAGTTCTCCTTCTGCGACTTTTTGTTCCTTATTTTTTAAGTATTGTTCTGTGCTTCTGTAAATAATACTGAAAATTTTTCTTAAAGGATAAAAAAGATAGTAAAAAGCAGTAATTATGGGGAAAACTTTGGGAGCAAGTTTTGTGTTATACTTAAATCCCACAACTTTGGGAAAAAATTCTCCCAGCCAGAAACCAGTAATTCCAAATACAAAAAAGGCAATTTCTTTTCCATAAGTCTTTAAAACTTCGTTAAACCCCCTTGCAAAGCAAAAACTTGCAAAATAATCTACAAGTTCATTTCCTGCAATAAGCACAACAAGCAGCTCTTCAGGTTTTTTGAGAATAGTTAAATATTTCTCAGAAAGGTGAAAACTTTTTAAAGAAGCAAGCTCAAGCCTTGAAAGAGAAAAGATACTTGCCTCACTTGAGGTAAAAAGCATTGAGCAGGCTATAAAAAGTCCTGCCAGGAAAAAATATAGTTCTGCCATTTATTCTTTTAAATAAATTGTAGTGGGAAACTGGCTATCTTTTTTCTCCAAACTGATTAGTTCTATAATATTTGCTTGGGCAGAAAAAATTTTAAAATCCTGAGAGCTTCCCAGCTCCTTAATTTCAAAAACTTCAGCAAATTTTTCAATAAGAGCCCTTTCAGTAATCAAAAGAGAGGACAGATCAGGAAAAGTTATGTGTGGTAAGAGAATTTTCCAGGCTACCAGCCTTTCATTTAAAAAAGACAGGCTTTTAAAATCAATAAAAGGCTCCGGTAGGTTTTTAATCTCTTTTAATTCCTCAAAAGTTTCGTCTTCTCCAATAATTTTTTCTTCAAAAATGTGGTGATACCGTTCTTCAATACTCTCAAGGCTTTCTTTGATATCTTTTATTTCTCTATCAAATTTTTCAGCAAGACCAAGTAAAAACAAAGCATTTTTAAGCTCCTGCAAAGGCTCTTTTTTAGGTGGCTTTAAAGACACATAAGGCAAATTTTCTTCCAGGAGGCCTTCCACCCTGTCTTTGAAAGTAAGGAAGTATTTTAATACTTCCGGAGTTCTGAAATTAAGCCCCCAGTCACACAAAGCCTGAAATTCTTTTTTTAATAAGTTCTCTTCCCAGGGAAGATCAGGGATAATTGGAACAAGCCTGTTATTTTCTTCAGTCACAAAAAAGGGTAATTTTAAATAATAAATCTGAGAAAAAGGAAGCTCCTTTTCATCAAAGAAGCAGTAAAAGCAGGTTTGAGGGAAAAGAAGCACTTTATCGTCTAACATACCCAGCTCTTATGGAATCAACTTTTCAAAGAGATTTTTAAAATACTCAAGAGGCCTTCCGTACTCCTGATCAAGACGCTCTTTTATTTTCTGCCACTCTTCTTTAAACTGAGGATGGTTTTCTATAGAAACTTTTACCTGTGCTCCCATCTGTTCTGAAAGAACCTTTTCAAGATCCTCCACACCTGCAGCCAACCGCTTCTTTAATTCTTCGTAAATAGTGAATAAATTTTGATAGTATTCTTTTAACAGCCTTTCCACCTCAGCACAGAGCTTTTCTACTTCTGGAACATTCTGAAAAAGAGATTTTATACCCTGAAGGGCAATCTTGGCATTTTGAAGCTGGGATTCTCCCCGGGGAAGCACAATATTTTTCAAAAATACTTCCAGAGCTGATTTAAAAGCTGCCTTCTTAAATATGTCCGATTTATCTATAGTTAATGAAATTAGTTCTTCCTTTAAATTTACTTTCTGATTTTCCATAAATTTTGCAGCAAGTTTTTTTGCCTGTTCTTTTATTTTTTCAAGCTCAAGCTCTTCCTTGGAGGCTTTTCCTATTTTTTCAGCCTTTTCAAGTGCAATTTCCAGAGTACTTCTTATTTCCTTCCCCATAGTTTGCCCCCGTAATTACATATTTTCATAAAGAAAACGCATAAGATCTCTTTCTGTAATTATGCCTATAAGAGCACCATTTTCTTCAACCAGGGCTGAGCCAGCCCTGTTTTCAAGCATTGCTTCAACAAGGTCTGAAATTTTGTCCCCCGGGTGAAAGATAAGAGGCTCTTTATATTTAAGAACATCAGAAGCTTCAATAAGTTCTCCAATTTTCTTATTGAGTGCCTCTTCAATAGTTCCTGTCTCTATAAGCTTAAAAGCTTCTCCACTAAAGTATCTCAAAAAGTCTGTAGAAACTATTAATTTAATTATGTGATTATGTGCTATTACAGGGAGCCTCCTAATTTTTTTACCAATAATAATTTTAATAGCCTCTCCTACTGTAGTTTCAGGCGTGATGGTTAATAAATTTTTTTGCATATAATCTCTTACATAACCATCAAGCCTTTTTTGAATGGCAAGAAACTTTACGATATCCCTTTCTGTAACTATGCCTATAACTTTATCTTCTTTATCTACAATAGGACATCCACCTATTTTTTTCTCAAACATTGTTTTTACTGCATCTTTCCAGGAATCGGTTTCTTTTAAAGTTATTACATTCCTTGTCATAATTTCTTCAACATTTTCGTTTACAGCACGGGCAAGGTTTCCCTGATAGCGTTTTTCCACTATTTGATATTTATCCCCCCCTCCTAAATAGCTGATTAAATCAGTTGCAGAGAGAATTCCCATTATCTTTTTTGTGCCGGCATCTGCTACAGGCATTCTTCTGAATCTGTATTGAACCATGGACTTAAGGGCATTCATTACAGTGGATCTAAGAGGAATAGTCTTTACATCTTTAGTGGCAATCTCCATAACAGAATGATTTTTCATACCTCCTCCTTTTTTAATTTATTATTTTATAACTTTAATGTGTGTTTAATCAAATTTCAAGAGTTTGCAGAAGAAAGTTATTGAGTATAATTATTTTTAAAAAGATGGGATAAAACACCTAATTTCTTTAGATGAGGACTTTATTATTCCTTGTGATAAAGAAGGAATTATTTTTATTGATTCTACTAAAAAGCTTAAACAAATTTTAAATCAGAAGTTTTGATTAAAATCGGGGCGAGAGGATTTGAACCTCCGACCCCCTGCTCCCAAGGCAGGTGCGCTGCCAGGCTGCGCTACGCCCCGATTTTTTTAAAATTATAATCCCTTTTTTCTCTTTGACAATAAGATTTCACGAAAAATTTTTACTCCCCTTTGATTAATACTATGCTTGACATGTAAAGTTGTTGTAGTATTTTTTGGAAAAATCTGGATAGTGAGGAACTACTGGATGTCCAGGAAGTTTATTAAAAATACAAAAGAGAATATTCTTGACATTGCCAGGAATCTTTTTGCAGAATACACCTATCTATGCGTCTCAATGGACGATATCGCAAATAAACTTAACATTACTAAACCGGCACTTTATTATCATTTTAAGGGTAAAAAGGAGCTCTATAAAGAAATTCTGGAAAAAGTATTTAAAGAATTAGAAACAGAAATTTTCAAAGCTATAAATCAAGTACAGGATCCTAAAGCAAAATTATGCCAACTTATAAACAGTTATTTAAGGTACGGCCAAAAGGAGAAATTTTTAATAAAATCTTTGCTCCTGTGTTTCGCAAAAATAGATAGTTCTTTAAAAAAAGAAGTTATTAATTTCTGGAATAAATTGAACCTTTCTCTTCAGAAAGTATTTGAAGAAATTTTTTCTACCAGCCAAAAAGATGTAAAAACTGTCTCTTCTCTTTTTGTAAGCATAATGAATGGTCTGCTTTTAGAACAATTGCTAAACAATAGTCTTGATCTTGAACAAATTTCTAAAAAACTTATCAACATTTTAGAAATTGAATAAAATACGCCACTTCTCTATTTTCCCAGAGTAAAATCCCAGATTTTTCTACACCCTTGACAAATTTTATTTTTTATAGTAGTATTTACTTACTGGTAAGTAAAATCAAAAATAGGGGGGACAAGATGTTTGGCTTTGAAAAAATCAAAAAAAACTTCTTTCTTTATTCAATTGAAAAAGCTCTCCACACAAAAGTTGGACGAGATGTAATTCTAAAAAAATTTGAAGAAAAGGTATATGAAAGCTTTTTTAGTGAAGAAAACCAATTGCCAAAGGTTCAATTAAAGAAATATCAATGGGTAAGGGCCTTTGTTAGACAGTTAATAAAAAATTTTGATAAAAATTACATTTCACAAGATGTTTTTAAGAAAACAATTTATACTCTGGGGCTAAATAATTTTTTTAAAAGCGAAAATTCTGAAGCTGAGAAGGCAAGAACCAGATTTAAAGAAAAATATGGTACAGAGCCTCCACTTTTTATTACAATTTCTCCCACACAAAAATGCAATTTAAAATGCATAGGATGTTATGCCTCTTCTTCTCCACAAACAGGGAAAAGTTTGCCTGCCTCAATAGTTGATCGTATTTTAAAAGAAGCCTATGAAGAGTTTGGTAACCGCTTTCTTGTTATCAGTGGAGGAGAACCTTTGCTTTATTCCAGTGAAGGTAAGACTTTGTTTGATTATTGGCAGCAGTATAATGATGTTTTCTGTATTTTTTATACTAATGGCACTTTAATTAATAAACAGGTTGCAGAAAAACTGGCTAAGTTAGGCAATGCTTTTCCTCAAATTTCAGTAGAAGGTTTTGAAAAAGAAACAGACGAAAGGCGAGGAAAAGGTGTTTTTAAAAGGATTTTAAAAGCAATGGAGAATCTGAGAGAAGCAGGTGTGCCCTTTGCTGTTTCTGTAACTGCCACAACCAAAAATTTACCTCTTTTATTAACCGATGAATTTTATCAATTCTGGTTTGAAGAACAGGGAGCAAGTTATATGTGGATTTTCCAGTTAATGCCTATTGGTAGAGGTAAAAATGTATTTGATTTAATGCCATCCCCTGAGCAAAGGGTGATGCTTTATAGAAAATGGGAAGAACTATTAGAAAAAGGTTATCCTATAGCTGATTTTTGGAACAGTGGGCCTCTTGCCAATGGTTGTATTGCTTTTGGTCGTCCAAATGGTTATTTTTATATTGATTGGAACGGGTATATCACTCCTTGTGTTTTTATACCGTACTATGTAGATAATATTTACGATTTGTATAAAGAAGGTAAAACCCTTGCTGATGCTTGGAATAATCTATTCTTTAGAAATGGTAGAGAATGGCAAAAAGAATATGGCTATCCTTATAGTAAAAATGCCAAAAATTGGCTAATGCCTTGTGCTATTCGTGATAATTATCATACCTTTCGCACAAAAATATGTACACCAGATGTAAAACCGGAAAATCAAGAAGCAAAAGAAGCTATGAATTCAGAAGAATATTATCAAAAACTGGTAGAATATGACAAACAATTAGAAGCTCTTACTTTACCTATCTGGCAGAATGAATATTTAAAAACTGAGAAGTCTGAAGCAAGCAATAATTCCAAAATGGCTGCGTAATTTTTATAAAGCCCCCGTAAAAAGCCTTACGGGGGTTCCTCATTTGAGATATTAGTTACGCGCTTTTATGAAATTTATAGCTTTTTGAATTCTTTTTATTACTCTCTCCTTTCCAAGGACTTTGATTATCTCAAAAAGTCCTGGACTTACTGTTTTCCCAGTCAAAGCAAGCCTCATAGCCTGAGCAATGAGCTTTAGCTTAAGCCCCATCTCCTCTGCAAGCCCTCTTAAAAAGGCCTCAAATTCCTTTTCTTCAAGCTCTTTTTCTTCCAGATAAGCTTTAATCTTTTCTAAAGCGGGCAAAACTTCTTTCACAAAAAACTTTTTCTCTCCCTTTTCATCGTACTCCACTTCTTCCACCAGATAGAAATCCATCATTTTAGCCATTTCAACAAGGGTCTTGGCACGGGTCTTTACCGTTTCTATAGCAGCTTTAAGATAGTCCTCAGAAAATTTATCCAGCTCATACTCTTTGAGAAAAGGCTTTAGCTGAGAAAGAAGATAGGAGGCATCGCTATTTCTTATCCAGTAGGCATTTACTGCAAGGAGCTTGTCAGGGTCAAATCTTGCAGGAGAGAGATTTACATCTTTTATGTCAAAAAGTTTTATTAGCTCCTCTACAGTAAAATACTCCTGATCCCCATATCCCCAGCCAAGCTTGGCAAGGTAATTTACAAGTGCCTCCGGGAGATAGCCTTCATCTCTATACTCTAAAATAGAGCGTGCACCGTGCCTCTTAGAAAGCCTTGCTCCATCCCTTCCAAGCACCATTGGGATGTGGGCAAACCTGGGAGGCTCAATTCCAAGTGCCTGGTAAATCAAAATCTGCTTGGGAGTATTTGAAATGTGGTCATCCCCTCTTATTACATGAGTTACCCCCATGGTAAAATCATCTATCACCACGGCAAAATGATAGGTGGGAGTGCCATCAGAGCGCATAATAATAAAATCGTCTATTTCTTCTGCAGGGAAAGAAATTTTCCCCCTTAAAAGATCCTCAAACACCACTTCTCCCACTGCCTCCACTCTTAACCTGAGTGCCCTACCCTCTCCAGGACCAAGCCCTTTTTCACGGCATGTGCCATCATATCTGGGTTTAAGGCCCTTTTCAAGCATCTGCTTTCTCTTTGTCTCAAGCTCCTCTTTTGTGCACTCGCAATAATAAGCCTTGCCTTCTTCAAAGAGCTTTCTTGCATACTTCTGATAAAGCTCAAGCCTCTCAGTTTGAAAATATGGGCCTTCGTCCCAGTCTAAACCAAGCCATTTAAGGGCCTCCAGAATAGATTCCACATACTCCTTTTTTGACCTTTCCCTATCTGTGTCCTCAAACCTGAGTACAAGCCTTCCTCCATGATGCCTTGCATAAAGCCAGTTAAAAAGCGCTGTCCTTGCTCCTCCTAAGTGAAGATGTCCCGTTGGACTTGGAGGAAAACGAGTTATAACTTCTGCCATTTTTTACCTCCCCTTTAGTAGATCACTATACCGCCGTAGCCTACAACTGAGCTGTAGTCTCCTATTACATCACCAGAAGTTTGATATGCCACAAGCTCAGCTTGAGGTTTTTCTTTTATCCCCTTGCTTGCCACCATAGCTACTGAGACGGGCACAACCCCGCACATGCTTATTCTCTCCTCAACCACCCGCTTGATAAGGCCTTCTTCATCAAGATTTAAAATCTTTTCTATAGCTCTTTTATCCTTCTCCTTAGCTACTTCATGAGGAACATAGTGGCTGAAATCCGAACTGGCTACTATAAGAATTTTTTTCTCTGGAAAAGCTTTAATTACTTTGGCTATAGTTTCTCCAAGTTCTTTTATTTCTTTTAAACTTATGTAAGATAAGCAAACAGGCACAATTTTCACAATTGGGTTTAAATATTGCAAAAAAGGCACCTGCACTTCCAAAGAGTGCTCGTGTTCATGTGCTTTAACATCTGGAGTAAAAAGGCTGCATTCTTTAAAAAGGGCTTCTCTCAGCTCTTCATCTATCCTTGCTTCTCCAAGGGGAGTAACGAAAGCTTCGCCAGGATAAAGAGAGATGGCTGCTCCAAGGCCTGTGTGATTTGGGCCAAGAATAATGGCGGTGTCCGGTGCTTCAATCCTGCCAAAAACCCTGCCTGCCACTTTACCGGAATACATATAACCTGCATGAGGAGAAACTACAGCAATAGCCCTTACTCTTTCAGACGCACTTTCTATCAAAAAATTTAGTGTTTCTCTTAACTCTGCCGGTTTCCCGGGATAAAAAACACCTGCCACAGCTGGTCCTCTTTTCATGGCTTCTCTCCTTTTTAAATTCTAACAGTAGCAGTAAGTCTTTTTTCTTTCAATAAAAGCTCAAAAGCATCAGCAATGTTTTTAACCACAACTTTTGCACTAATGAGAGCTCCACTCCAGGCTCCCTCGTCTCCAATCACACAGATTCCGAGATCAGCATTTTTGAGAAGAAGCTCGTCATTTCTACCATTACCTATGGCAACAAACTTCTTTCCGGGGAAGTTTTTCCTTAATTCCTCAAGGACTTTAAGCTTGGCTTCTGCCTCATTGATTGACTTGAGCACAGCTATGTTTACTCCCTCTACTCCAAGCTCTGTTGCCACTTCTTTCAAGGTACCTCCTGTATCTGCTGACACAAGAAATATCCGGGCAATCTTTTTAAGGGCTTCAAGCCTTTCTTTTACTCCTGGAAGAAGCTTCCCATCAGTTGCAATAGTACCATTAAGATCAAGAATGATTATCATTTTTCCCCCACTTTTCCAATACCTCCAGATCTTCTGGTGTGTCAACCTCAGGAAAATCTGCTTCAACAACTCTTACCGCTATACTATAACCATACTCAAGAGCCCTTAATTGTTCAAGTTTCTCCAGCCTTTCAAGCTCCCCCTCAGGAAGACTTACAAATTTTTTTAAAAAACTTACTCTATAGGCATACACTCCAATGTGTTTGAGATAAGGAAACTCAGGGCTTTTATCCCTTATGTAAGGAATGGGAGAGCGAGAAAAGTACAGGGCATTCCTATTTTTACTTAACACAACTTTTACCCTGTTTGGATTTTGCACTTCTTTATAGTTCTTAAAAGGGGTTGCAAGGGTACTCATTTCAACTTTTTCTTTTAAAAGAGGCTCTACAAGTGGTGCAAGGTATTCAGCAGGAAAAAGGGGTTGATCTCCCTGAAGATTTATCACTATGTCTTCTTCAGAAAGTTTTAAAATTGAAGCTGCTTCGGCAAGCCTTTCTGTGCCACACTTATGCTCAGGAGAAGTCATGACAGCTTTGCCTCCAAAAGCTTCCACGGTTTTAAAAACCTCTTCGTGATCTGTTGCCACATAGGTTTCTATCCCAGACCTTGCTGCTCTTTCATACACATGCTGGATAAGGGGTTTACCCCAGAGAATTGCAAGGGGCTTACCTGGAAGTCTTGTTGAACCATATCTTGCCGGAATTATTATTACCTTTTTCATACAATTATAATTTAATATAAACTCAGAAAAATAAAAGAGAGGGCTTGAATTTTAAAGCTTTGCTATTAAACTTATCACAATTAAATTCCTGTACAGGAGAAATTATGGCAAAAGTTAGAGTAAATGAATTGGCACAGGAGCTTGGTCTTGATCCTGAAGAATTTGTAAAACAACTTAAAGAAAAAGGTTATGAAGTTAAATCTTCCTCTTCCTGGCTCTCTCCTGAAGAAGTAGAAGAAATAAAAAAGAAGTTCAAAAACGCTTTAAAAGATAAAAAGAGCGGGATTATTATTATAAGAAGAGAAGAAAAAGACGAACTTTCTGTTTTTAAAAAGAAGGAAGAGGAAGAACTTCGTCCAAAGAAGAAAAAATTGGTCTTGAAAAAGAAAAGAAAGAAAGCTATTGAAGAAAAAAAAGAAAAAGGAGAAAAACAGAAGTTAATTTTAGAAGAAACTGAGAAAAAGAAAAAAATAGAGGAAACAGAAAAACTGGAAGAAAAAAAGGTAGAAGAAGCAAAAGAAGTAAAAGAAGTAAAAGAAGAAGAGAAACCAAAGGAAGAAAAAGAAAAGTTTGCTCAGGAAGCACCTAAGAAAAAGGTAGTTATAGAATTCCAGCCCAAAAAAGAGAAAGCCAAAAAAGAAAAAAAAGAAATTTCTGAAACAAAGTTTGCTGGTAAAAAGAAAAAAGAAAAAGAGTTTAAAGACGAGTACGAAGAAAGGAGAAAAAAGAGAGGCAAGAAGAGAGGAGCTCCAAGGCGAGGCAGAGAAGAAAAAGAAGAACTTGAAGAGTTGCTTGCAGGAGAAGAAGAGCCTACCTCTCTTTATGAAGAAGAAAAAGAAGAACCTGAGAAAAAGGGAGAAAAAAAGAAAAAAGAGCCTGCTCGTCCCTCTACTCTTCCCAGGAAACAGAAAAAAATAAAGATTTATGAGACTATTCAGGTGGGTGAGCTTGCAAAGCTCATGGGAGTTAAGGCAAGCGAGCTTATAAAGAAATCCATGCAAATGGGAATGCCCGTTACTATAAATCAATCCATAGATGCAGATACTGCAGCGATCCTTGCAGATGAATTTGGTTATGAAGTGGAAAAAGCTCCTGTTGAAGAGGAAATTTTGCTCCAATACACTCCCCCCTCTCCTGAAGAATTAAAACCAAGGCCCCCTGTGGTAACAGTTATGGGACATGTTGACCATGGGAAAACCACCCTCCTTGATGCTATAAGAAAAACCGATGTGGCAAGCAGAGAGGCAGGGGGAATTACCCAGCATATAGGTGCTTATACTGTAAGGCTTGAAGACGGAAGGCTTATTACTTTTATTGATACACCAGGGCACGAGGCCTTTACTTCAATGAGAGCTCGTGGTGCTCAGGTTACCGACATTGTAATTCTGGTGGTAGCGGCAGATGACGGGGTTATGGATCAAACGAAAGAGGCTATTGAACATGCAAGGGCTGCCAATGTACCTATAGTAGTAGCCATAAACAAAATAGACAAGCCAGAAGCAAATCCTGAACGAGTAAAGTCCCAGCTTGCAGAGCTTGGTCTGGTACCAGAAGAATGGGGTGGAGATACCCTTTTTGCCAATATTTCTGCCAAGAAAAAAATAGGGATTGAAGAACTCCTTGAGTTGGTGCTTCTTCAGGCAGAAATGCTTGAGCTTAAGGCTGCCTACGACAGGCCTGCAAGGGGAAGGATTATTGAAAGCAAGTTGGATAAAGGAAGAGGTCCTGTGGCTACGGTACTCGTACAGGAAGGTACCCTGCGAGAGGGAGATGTTTTTGTTGCCGGCCTTACCCATGGAAGGGTAAGGGCTATGTTTGACAGCTATGGAAAAAGAGTAAAGGAGGCCACCCCATCCATCCCTGTGGAGATACTGGGCTTTGAGGAAGTGCCTCAGGCAGGAGACGATTTTATAGTAATTGGAGATGAGGCAAAGGCCAAAAAGATTGCTGAATACAGGCAGAGAAAGGCAAGAGAAGCAGAAGCTGCCAAAGAAGCCAAGATTTCTCTTGAGAAACTCTTTGAAAAGCTTAAAGAAGGCGAAATAAAAGAGCTAAAAATAGTTCTCAAAGCAGATACTCAGGGAACCCTTGAGGCTCTTCAGGCCTCACTTGCCAAGCTTTCAACTGAAAAAGTAAAAGTTAGTGTAATTAGAGCTGGCATAGGTGCTATTTCTGAAAGCGATGTAATGCTTGCTGCTGCTTCTGATGCTATTGTAATAGGCTTTAATGTAAAGCCCACTCCTCAAGCAAGGGAAGCTGCCAAACGAGAAAAAGTGGACATCAAGTTTTACGATGTAATTTACCAGCTTCTTGATGATGTGAAAAAGGCCATGGTGGGTCTTCTTGAACCGGTATATAGAGAAGAAATTACTGGTCTTGCCGAAGTAAGAGCTACTTTCAAAATTCCTAAAGTGGGAATAGTGGCAGGTTGTTATGTAAAAGAAGGAGTAATTAATAGAAATAACAGAGTAAGAGTGATAAGGGAAGGCATAGTAATCTATACTGGGCAAATTGCTTCTCTTAAAAGATTTAAGGATGATGTAAAAGAAGTGGCGGCAGGTTATGAGTGTGGTATAAGAATTGAAAATTTTCAGGATATAAAGGTGGGGGACATTATAGAAGCCTTTGAGCTTAAAGAAGAAAAGCCAGAGCTTTAAGGGTAAATGGTCGTAGGAGTTGCCAGAATAGAGCTCTTTTTCCCGTCTCCCAACTCTCTTAAGGCAAAGAGGCAGATTTTGAGAGGGCTTATGCAAAGGCTTGAAGCCCATTTTAAGAAAGTATCCTTAGCCGAGGTGGATGCCCATGACCTCTGGCAAACTGCAGTAATAGGTATAAGTATTGTGGGAAAGGATCAAAAGTTTGTGGATAGAAAAATGAATTCTATTCTGGAATTTATCCAGAAAAATGGAGAGCTTGAGCTTATAAAGGCTGAGGTAGAATTTCTCTCTTATTAAAAGTCAAAATGAAACAGGGACGCAGGCCACAAAAAGTAGCAAGTTTTATTAAAGAAGAGGTTTCTCAGATTCTTATGTATGAACTTAATGATCCTGTATTTAAAAATTTCATCAGTATTACCGAAGTTAAAGTAAGCGGAGATCTTAAACGGGCACAAATTTTTTTCCGGGTTTTTCAAGGAGATCCTGAAGAGGTAAAAAATGCTTTTGAAAAGGCAAAAGGCTATATAAGAAAGCTCCTTGCAGAAAGGATGAATATTCGCTTTGTGCCTGAGCTAAGCTTTGAAATAGATAGAACTTTTGAAGAGGAAGAAAGGCTTGCAGAACTTTTTAAACGCATAAAAAAAGAGGAAAGCTAAGTGAAAAAAATAAGAGAACTTTTGTTAAAGGGAAAAAATTTCGTAATAGTTACTCATGTTAATCCAGATATTGATGGAATATCGTCACTACTTGCTACAGGCCTGGTTCTTAAAAAGCTCGGGAAAAATGTAATAGGACTTATGGAAAGCCCCCCAGATAATATAGAATTTTTGCGAGGGAAAGAAATTTTAAAATTTTTGCAAAGTACCTCCGGAGAACTTGCTCTTCCTGATAATTTTTTTACAATAGTAGTGGATACTGCGGAATTTGAAAGGACAGAAGAAAAAATAAGGCCCTTTTTAAAAAAATCTAAAGCATTTATAGTCTTTGATCACCATCAGCCAGGAGAAAAACATGGATTTCCAGAAGAACCTTATTTTTTCGTTAATCCAGAGGCAGCTTCTACTACAGAGCTTCTTTATAATTTTTTTAAGTCCTGTGGCTTTGAAATTTCTCCTGAAATAGCCCACAATCTCCTTGCCGGTATATATTATGACACGGGGGGATTTCGCTATGAAAATGTAACTGCAGAAACTTTTAAAGTAGCTTCAGAGCTGGTGAAACTTGGGGCCTCATCTTCAGAGATTGCGAGAAACCTGTTTGAAAACACCCCTCTTGTTCAGGTAAAACTTTTGAAGTTTGTAATAGAAAGGATGGAGCTTTTTTGTGAAGGGAAAGTTGCTCTCTCTTACATTACAAAAGAAGATCTTGAACTTCTTGGGAAGCCCAGGTATATAAATGATTTTGCAAGCTTTATGAGGGGAATTGAGGGAGTTGAACTTTCTGCCCTGGTAAAAGAGCTTGAGGAAGGGCTAATAAGTGTGAGCTTAAGAAGTACCCCTCCTGTAGAAGTTGTTTACTTTGCAAAGAGCTTTGGAGGGGGGGGACACAAATATGCAAGTGGTTTTAAAATAGAAAATCAAGACCTTTCTGAATTTTTAGAAAAATTTAAAAAGGAGCTCACGAGTTATTATGAAAGGTATAAAAAAACTTAACGGCATTCTGGTAGTAGATAAACCAAAAGGTCTTACTTCTACTCAAACACTTGAAGAGGTAAAAAGGCTTCTTCGTGTAAAAAAAGCGGGGCATGGAGGAACTCTTGATCAGATTGCAACCGGGGTGCTTCCCCTTTTTTTAAATTCTGCCACTAAAGTGGCCCAGATTTTTCTGGAAGGGGACAAAGTTTATGAAGGCGAATTTATTTTAGGGTTTAGTACTGTGACTTACGATATTACAGGAGAAAAAGTAAGTGAAAAAACCCCTCCTGACTTAAGCATGGAAGAACTTCAAAAAATGGCAAACCAATTTGTAGGAGAGCTTGACCAGGCCCCTCCACCCTACTCTGCGGCAAAGTTTAAAGGAAGGCCCCTGTACAAATATGCAAGAGATGGCCTCCTTATCACCAAGGAACCAAAGAAAGTAAAAATTTATGAATTTAAAATCCTTGAAAAAGAGGGGGAAAAGGTAAGGTTTAGGCTTCACTGCTCTAAGGGCACCTATGTAAGATCAATTGTAAACGAATTTGGGGTGAGAATTGGATGTGGAGCTGCGCTTTCAGAGTTAAGACGTATTCAGAAAAGTATCTTTACCCTGAAGGAATCCATAACTCTGGAAAAACTAAAAGAGATTATAGAAAATAACCCACAGGAAATTGAAAATTTACTTATCCCTGTGGAAAGAGCCCTTGAATTCCTTCCCAAAATAACAATCAGTGAAGAATTTTCTCAAAAAGTGAGGACCGGAAGGCAACTCTATACCACAGCTTTTCTTTCTTTTATAAAATTTCAGAAAGTAAAAATTTCTCCTGATGAAAAATGGGTGAGATTAGTTACAACAAGAGGGAAACTTGTAGCAATCATAGAAAATCCTTTACGCAATCCTTCAAAGCCTTACATTTCATATTTCAGGGTGTTTAAAGATTGAGGAAAGCTAAAAAAAAGTCCTTATTGTTTTTTCTAATCAGACTGGGAATAACATGCACACTTCTTTATTTTCTCTATCAAAAAACTGACCTTCAGAAATTAAAAGAAGTTTTTAAACACTTAAAAATCTTTTATTATGGAGTGGCGGTACTGTTATGCTTTCTTTTTCAGGCAGTGCTTTCTTTCAGATGGCAGCTAATCTGTAAATCGTGGAACATAAGTGAACGCTTTTTTTTCTTTTATAAAACTTATTTAATAAGTTTTACTTTTAACACAGCATTTCCAGGTATAGTTGGAGGAGATTTACTAAGAGTTTACTACTTAACAAAAGCCGGTCTTGACTGGAAAAAAGCTACTTTTAGTGTTTTTCTGGACAGGGCCTTAGGGCTGGCTGGAATTCTTACTATACTTGTAGTAGTTACTTTTTTCTTCGGCGGATTTTTGCCAGTGAGGCTTCTCTGGTTTATAAGAATCCTTTTCCTCCTGGGTTTTATAGCTTTTTTAGGAATCTTTTACTATAATATGAAAAGCACTCCAAAAGAATTGTTAAACCCTTTAAAACCTGCCATCTTTCTTAAAGCCTATTTCCTGGGCATATTTGTACAGCTTATTTTTCTGGGAGAATTTATTTTTCTTGGCAAAGCGCTTAGCCTACCTGTGCCATTAAAATATTATTTAGTAATCATACCTATAGTAAGCTTTCTTTCTGCCCTGCCCATTAGCATTTCTGGTCTTGGAGTAAGAGAAGGGAGCTTGAGTTTTTTCTTCAGTCTGCTAAAATACCCTCTTGAATACGGCATTTCCCTGGGTCTTTTGGGCTACACTTTAATACTTATTGGCTCAACTCCAGGCATTTATTTATATTTAAAAGAAAGAAAAAAATGATTAATTACGGATTTCTCATAAAAAGTTTTGTAGCCCTTTTTACTATTATTGATCCTATTGGAGGTGCTCCATTTTTTCTCAGTATTACAGCGGGTTATACTACAGAAGAAAGAAAAAAAATAGCTTTTAAGGCAACACTCACTGCCTTTATAACACTTTCTCTTTTTTTGTGGATAGGGCAAAATATTCTATCACTTTTTCAAATTTCTATTTACTCCTTTAAAATTGCAGGTGGGGTCCTTTTGTTTTTAACCGCTATTGAAATGCTTTTTGGAAAAATGAGGCAGGTTAAAAGTTCCCCAGAAGAAACTACAAAGGGGGTTACAAAAGAAGATGTATCTATTGTTCCTCTGGGAATACCTTATCTGGCCGGTCCTGGAGCTATTACTACAGTAATAATACTTGGGGAAAACTCCGATCCCCTGGGAAAGTTTATGTTGCTTTTAATACTATTTTTTATCTGCAGTTTTACATATTTTGTTTTTTGTAGGGCAACAAAAATATTTGCTCTTCTCGGTGAACTCGGTACAAAAGCCCTTATCAGAATTCTTGGACTCCTCCTTGCAACTATTGCTATTGAGTACATCATTCATGGAATTAAAGAAGCCTTTTCTTAAACTCTGTAATTTTTGCAATTTTGTGCGATGAGATACGAAACCTCCTGTGGAGAAGTTTTTGAATGGAAGCCAGTTCCCCTGCCCTGTAAATGTAAACATTGCAAAAACAATCAGGCCCTTGTTAGGCTTGAAGCTCAAAGGCTTGCCCTTTGTAAGGAGTGTTTCCTAAAATTTTTTGAAAACAGAGTAAAAAAATGTATAGAAACTTATAAAATGTTTTTCAACGTAAAAAAAATAGGTATTTTTCTTTCTGGAGGAAAGGATAGCTCAAGTCTTCTCGTTGCCCTGAAACATTGTTTCCCGGAACTTTCTCTTATAGGAATTCACATAAATCTGGGGATTAAATATCATTCAGAAGAAGTGGAAACTCTGGTAAGGGAAGTTTGCCAAAAATGGGAAGTACCTCTCTATGTTTACGACTTAGTAAAAGAAGAAGGCTTTAGCATAGATGATTTCGTGTTCACTCATTTTAAAAACAAAATTTGCTCCGTGTGTGGAGTGATTAAAAGGGGGCTTTTTTCGCAAATTGCCAGAAAACTTGAACTGGATGTGGTTTGTACAGGGCATCACTTAGATGACATGCTTTCCACTATGCTAAATCTTTTTTTCCAGGGAAGCTTTGAATCTCTTATAAGACTTACACCTACCCTTCCTCCTTTAACAAAAGGGCAGGTTAAAAAAGTAAAGCCTTTTTTTACCACGCCGGAAAAAGAAATTTTTTATTATGCCGTGCTGAGAGAAATTCCTATAAAACCCCTTGAGTGTCCTCACACTGAGGGAGAAAATATTCCCGGGAAGAAATACAGAGAATTTTTAAATTACTGGGAGAAAAAAAATCCTCAATTTAAATATCAGGCACTTTCTGTTTTCACAAAAAAGTTAATTCCCCTTCTCAAAAAGTCTTTTAAAACAGAAGAAGAAATATCTTCTTGCAAAATATGTGGAGAGCCCACTTCTTCCAAGGATGGAATTTGTACAAGGTGCAAAAGAAAAGAGCTCCTTTCTCAAGTAGAAAAAACGCCGCTTGAGTTAAGTTGGGAAGAAGCCCAAAAAGAAAAAGTTCGTATATTTCCTCTTGAGGAACTTCCTGAAGGCGTGCTTGAAAAAAGAAAAAACGCTATTTTAAAATTTTTCAAACCTTATAAAAAAGAAAAAATTGGTATTAAAGGTGAGAATTTAAAATTAGTTTACTCACTTGTCTTAAAACTAAAAAAATTGGGTTTTGAAGCTTATCTTATTAAGACTTAGTTAAAGTTTGTTAAAAATTTCTTAAATTTTTTCAAAAAACTTTAAACTTTTGGTGTTTTGAAGTATAATACTAATGTCAAATAAAGCAGAAAGGAGCATTCTATGAGGATAGCCCTCCAAAAAGAACTTCAGGTTCTCAAAAATCTTATTCTTGATATGGCCAAAATAGTGGACGAAGTGCTGAATGCAGCCATAGTTTCTGTAGAAAAATTTGATCCAGAACTTGCTAAAAAGGTAATAGAAGCTGATGAACAGGTAGATTATTATGAAAATATGGTTTGCCAGACAGCTCTTGAAATAATAGCCCTTCAGCAACCTGTTGCCAAAGATTTAAGATTTGTCATAACTGCTATAGATATTGCAAGAAATCTGGAAAGAATAGCAGACCAATCTGTAAACATAGCCTATCACCTCAGAGACATTACTGCAGAAAAAGAGAGGCCAAGGTGCGATGTTCCTATTATGGAAATGGCTCAGGAGGCCTTTTTTATGCTTCAATCTGCTATAAACGCCTTTGTAGAAGAAGATCCTGAAAAGGCAAGAAAAGTGATTGAGTACGATGACATAGTGGATCGCTTCCAAAAGGAAAACATTCAAAAAATCAAAGCCTGCATGAAAAATAATCCAGAGCTTGTAAATAGCGGTGTAGATTATATTATAATTGTGCAAAATCTGGAAAGAGTAGCTGACCAGGCAACCAATATTGCAGAAGGTGTAATTTTCACTATAGAAGGCATAAACCCCAAGCTTGATCAAAAACAGATAAAAGAGCTCAAAGCACTTAAAGAGATTATGTTAAAAGATTTTCCGATATTTGACCTTTTAAAAAAGCATGCCCGTCTTGTGCTGGAATGTATTGAAAGGCTTCCCCTTTCCCTTGAAGCTTATGAACAAAGAGATAAAGCAAGACTTGACGAAATAGTAAAACACATCTTTGAGATTGAAAAGGAAGCAGATAAAGTAAAGAGAAATATCAGAGGTCACCTTCCTAAAGGGATTGTCCTTCCCGTGGAAAGATTTGAGCTATTCCTTTACCTCAAAGAGCAGGATGCTATTGCAGATGTAGCAGAAGAAATTTTAAACTGGCTTTCCTTTAAAGAAGTAGAAATACCAGAAGAAATTTTTTCTTCACTTCAAAATCTTTTGAATCAAAGCATAGATTCTATCAAACAAATTGAGCCTATGATTTTATATTCTGCAGGTTTTTTGCTTAGGAGAGACAAAGAAAGTAGAAACAAAGCTAAAGAAATTATAAGAGAAATACGCTATACTCAATATCTTGCTGAAGAATTTGGAAACAGGATTAAAAAGAAAATTTTTGAAAAAATCAATGATCCTATTACCCTGTTTTTTGTATTAAAGCTGGTGGATCTTATTTTAGGAATTTCACATCATGCCGAAAATACTGCAGATCTTATGAGGGCAATGATTGCCAAGTAAATGAAATTTAATGAATAATTTTCCCAATACGCTTTAATCTCGGCCTGTGATGGACTGAGTCCCAGGAAAAGTATATGATTAGAGCCCTGCCCTTAAGATTGGAAATAGGAACAAATCCCCAGAATCTACTGTCATAGCTTTCATCTCTGTTATCTCCCAGTACAAACAGTTTCCCGGGCGGCACTTTAATAGGACCAAAGTTGTCTCTCGGACTTACTTCCCTTGGATAAATCGTGGGATCTGTATGCTGTACATAAGGCTCTTTTAAGGGTTTGCCATTAACATAAACCTTTTTATTTATGATTTCTACTGTGTCTCCGGGAAGTCCTATTACTCTTTTAATAAAATCCACCTTGGGGTTTACAGGATAACTAAACACCACCACTTCCTGGCGGTGAGGCATGCCCCACCTATAAAAAAATCCATTCTTAAAAGGCTCTCTTATACCATAGGAAAGTTTGTTAACCAGGAGATAGTCTCCCACAAGTAAAGTGGGGATCATGGAACCAGAAGGAATTTTATAGGCCTGTACAATAAATGTTCTTACTACAAGAGCAAGAACAAGTGCTATAGCTATGCTTTTTATCCAATCAAGGATTTTTTCCTTGGTTTGCTCGTTCATAAAACCTCCTTTAGATTTTAAGCACTGCTAAAAATGCTTCCTGAGGGATTTCTACCTGGCCTATAGCTTTAAGCCTCTTTTTTCCCTCTTTTTGTTTTTCAAGGAGCTTCTTTTTTCTGGTTACATCACCTCCATAACACTTGGCAAGCACATCTTTTCTAAGAGGAGGAATTCTTTCCCTTGCAATAATTTTACTACCAATTGCTGCCTGGATTACAACTTCAAAAAGCTGTCTGGGGATAACCTCTTTTAATTTTGAAGCAAGTTCCCTCCCTCTGTAATATGCCTTGTCTCTATGTACTATAAGAGAAAGGGCATCTACTGGCTGTTTATTAATAAGAATATCCATCTTTACAAGATTCCCGGGCCTATAGCCCACGAATTGATAATCAAGGGAAGCATACCCTCTTGAATAACTTTTTAGCTTGTCGTAAAAATCAAGTACCACTTCACTAAAAGGCAGCTCATACACCAGCACACATCTATCTGGTGTGAGAAATTTTATCTCCTTTTGCTCTCCCCTCTTTTCCTCACAGAGCTTTATAAGAGAACCTAAATATTCCTTAGGAGTATAAATTTCTGCCCTGATATAAGGTTCTTTAACTTCTTCTATCAACCCTGGATCAGGCCAGTCTGCAGGATTTTCTATTTCCAGCTCTTTTCCATTTTTTAATTTAACTTTGTATTTCACCGAAGGGGCGGTGGTAATAAGATTGAGATGGAATTCTCTTTCCAGCCTTTCCTGAACAATTTCCATGTGCAGGAGGCCCTGGAAGCCACACCTGAAGCCAAAGCCAAGTGCAGCAGATGTCTCCATTTCATAGGAAAAAGCAGGATCATTTAGCCAGAGTTTTTCTATAGCCTCTCTTAAGTCTTCAAAATCATCGCTTTCCACAGGGAAAATACCTGCAAAAACCACAGGTTTTGTCTCTTTAAAGCCTGGAAGGGGCTCTACATCGGCATCCGCTTCAGTGATGGTATCTCCTATTCTTGCTTCTCTGACCTGCTTTATACCTGCTGCAATAAACCCCACCTCTCCAGCATAAAGTGCATCAAGGGTAGTAGCCTCTGGAGCAAATACCCCCACTTTGGTAATCTCGTAAGTTTTCCCTGTAGAAAGAAATTTTATTTTTTGTCCTGGATAAATCTTTCCATCCACCACTCTTATAAGAACAACCACGCCAAGATAAGGATCATACCAGGAGTCAAAGACAAGTGCCCTTAAAGGGGCTTCTCTTTTGCCTGATGGAGGAGGGATTCTCTCCACAATGGCTTCAAGTACATCTTTTATCCCTATACCGAGCTTGGCACTAACCAATATTGCATCATCTGCAGGAAGGCCTATTACCTCTTCAATTTCTCTTTTGGTGCGTTCCACATCAGCCTGGGGAAGGTCTATTTTATTAATCACAGGTACGATCTCAAGATCATTCTCCAAAGCGAGATAAACATTGGCAAGGGTTTGTGCCTCAACTCCCTGAGAGGCATCCACCACAAGAAGGGCTCCCTCACAGGCAGAAAGTGCACGAGAAACTTCATAGGAAAAATCCACATGTCCGGGCGTATCTATAAGATTAAGCTGATAGAGATCTCCATTTTCCCTCTGATAATAAAGCCTTACGGCCTGAGCCTTGATGGTAATGCCCCTTTCTCTTTCCAGATCAAGACGATCCAGATATTGCTCTCTCATTTCCCTTTCTGATACAGCGCCAGTGTATTCAAGAAGTCTATCTGCCAGGGTGGACTTCCCGTGATCAATGTGCGCAATAATACAGAAATTTCTGATCCGTTCCTGGGGAATGACTTTCATAGCAAGATAAAAATACCAAACCTACCAAAAAATACAAGAGTGCTTTAAAATTTTCCTTGTTTTTAAAAAAACTGAGAGGGCGGGTAGAAACCCCGCCTTTGCTTACTTTACTTTTGGATTTTTAAGTTAGGAACCTATGCCTGATCAGAAGAGATTTTGGCCTTTTCCAAACGAGCAAGGGCTTCGTCTAAACTCATAATACCCTTAGCCACAGCATAGGCCACATAAGAATAAACTTTTGTATCATAACCCTCAGGTCTTGGGAAAAGACCTTTAGCCCTGAGCTTGGCAAGCTTTGCCCTTCTTCTTCTCCTCCTTTCAATTTCTCTTTCCCTTTCTCTTTTCTTATGCCTTGCCACACTGACCCTCCTGTAAAAATTTGTCTTTCAATATAAAATTTTTTTACAAATTGTCAAGCTTCTTAACAAACTTTAAGTAGCCTGGATAAAGAATCATTCTGTGGTACAAAAAAGGATCATATTATAAGAATAATTTTTTAAATTTAAAGGGATTTTTTGGGCTATACTTCTTTACTAATTCCTTAATTCTGTTAAAATGTAGCAAATTTAATTACTATCAAAAATTTTAGAAAGGAGTGTTACTATGAGTGAGGATACTAAAATTTTTTTGTCAGAAAAAGAGCTTCCAGAGGCGTGGTTTAACATTATACCCAGGCTTCCCTCTCCACCTGCTCCTCCGTTAAATCCCAAAACAGGCAAGCCTGTTAATCCAGAGGAACTACGCCCAATTTTTCCCCAGGCTCTTATAGAACAGGAAATGAGTCAGGAGCCCTGGATAGAAATTCCTGAGGAAGTAAAGGCAGTTTATAAACTGTGGAGACCCACTCCTTTACATCGTGCTAAAAATTTAGAAAAAGCCTTAAAAACACCTGCAAGAATTTATTTTAAAAATGAAAGTGTAAGCCCACCAGGGAGCCATAAACCCAATACCGCGGTTGCCCAGGCTTATTATAACAAAAAAGAAGGTATAAAACGCTTGGCTACAGAAACAGGGGCAGGTCAGTGGGGAAGTGCACTTTCCTTTGCATGCAAACTTTTTGGTTTGGAGTGCACAGTTTATATGGTAAAAGTAAGCTATTATCAAAAACCTATGAGAAAGAGCCTTATGCAAATATGGGGAGCCGAGGTTTATCCCTCTCCCACTGATCGTACCGAGGCAGGAAGACGCATTCTTAAAGAAAATCCAGACACTAATGGAAGTCTGGGAATTGCCATTTCTGAAGCAGTGGAAGACGCTGTTACTCACGAAGACACCAATTATGCATTGGGAAGTGTGCTAAACCATGTACTTTTGCATCAAACCATTATTGGTCTGGAAGTAAAAAAACAGCTGGAGCTTGTGGGAGAAAAACCTGACATACTTATTGGCTGTGTAGGAGGAGGGAGCAATTTTGCTGGTTTTACTTTTCCTTTTATAGGAGATATTCTGGAAGGGAAACTTTCTGCGGAAGTAATTGCTGTTGAACCCACCAGTTGCCCTACCCTTACCAAAGGAGTTTATCAGTACGATTATGGAGATACCGTTGGGCTAACTCCTCTTCTTTTAATGTACACCCTGGGGCACACCTTTGAGCCTCCAGGTATTCATGCAGGAGGGTTGAGATACCATGGAGATGCTCCACTTTTGTGCCAGCTCGTTAAAGAAGGACTGATAAAACCCCGCGCCTATCCCCAAACTGCCTGTTTTGAAGCTGCAGTGCTTTTTGCAAGAACAGAAGGCATTATTCCGGCTCCTGAAACAAGCCACGCCATCAAAGCCGCGATAGATGAAGCTATTAAGTGTAGAGAAACCGGAGAAGAAAAGGTTATTGTATTCAACTTTAGTGGACATGGTCACTTTGACCTTGTAGCTTATGATGCCTATCTGGAAGGCAAACTGAAAGATTATGAATATCCAGAAGAAAAAATTAAGGAAGCTCTGGCACACCTTCCTAAATTTCCTACAGGAATTTAATTTATAACCGGGTTTACCCCTTCTCCGAGAAGGGGTAAACCCTTCAGGCCTATGCTCTTAAACATACTTGCTTTATGCAACT
>Ga0256842_1000822_pt1 | contig 26950 bp, 25 predicted proteins | sample 4559240metaG_FD_185973 | JGI IMG/M metagenome (GOLD analysis project Ga0256842, IMG submission 185973) | Hydrothermal vent microbial communities from Guaymas Basin, Mexico - 4559-240 | ecosystem: Environmental > Aquatic > Marine > Hydrothermal vents | place: Mexico: Guaymas Basin | collected... | reverse complement strand
ATTTACAATTCCATCACCGCAGTATTCAACAATACAGGTATCACTACAACCATCTCCAGAATCATTATTACCATCATCACATTCTTCAGATTCAGTATTAATACCATCACCACATACTTCCAAGCACTCAATACCATCATCAGCTCCTCCATGATAACCATCATTACAAGCACAAGTAAAACTACCAGGAGTATTATAACAAGTAGCATTAGCATTACAATTATCATCATTGTTTACACATTCATCTACATCTATACATGAGGTTATACCATTTCCTGCATATCCATCTTTACAAATACAATTAAAACTACCAGGGGTATTAGTACAAATTGCATCATCATGACAATTATTTAATCCAGCATTAGCACATTCATTTATATCTTCATCACAATTGATTCCTTGCCAACCACCTTCACAAGCACAAGTATAAGAGTTAATTCCTGTATCAGTACAGGTACCATGGGCACATGGATTAGGGGCACAATCATTTACATCTTCATCACAGTTAGTTCCTTGCCAACCACTTTCACAGGTACAGCTATAAGAATTATTTCCAGTATCAGTGCAGATGGTAGCATGAACACATGGATTAGGGACACAATCATTTATGTCTTCATCACAATTAGTTCCTTGCCAGCCACTTTCACAAGCACAACTGTAAGAGTTAGTTCCTGTATCAGTGCAACTAGTAGCATGAACACAGGGATTAGGGGCACAATCATTTATATCTTCATCACAATTAATTCCTTGCCAACCACTTTCACAAGTACAAGTATAAGAATTAACTCCAGTATCTGCACATGCCGTAGCATGAACACATGGATTAGATTCACAATCATCTATATCTGTACAAGTTACTCCATCTCCAGCCCAGCCCTCATTACAAATACATTCAAATTTACCTTCATTGCCTTCTAAATTCTTACATGTAGCATTTATATCACAATCATCAATCTCTTGTTCACATTCATTAATATCACTACAAGTTTTATTATCACCAGTTAAACTATAGCCATCTCCACAACTACAAGCAAATCCACCATCGTTATTTGCACAAATTTGCTCACAACCACCATTATCAATTTCACATTCATTTATATCATCACAAGTTTTTGTTACAGAGTTATAAGTATAACCATCTGAGCAAGTACAGATACTTGGCCCCTCATCACTTGATTCACAAGTTGCATCGCCACCACAATCTGAATTTGTTTCACAAAAGCTTTGTTTTAAAACACATTCTCCGTTTTTGCATTCTTCTGCTTGGCCACATTTAATTGTTTCTTCACTATACTCATTACAAGCATCATCATCAAATTGACCACAAAACATAATAGTATTAGTATCTTTACAACTTGCTCCAATCATATTGCAATCATCAGAACAATCAACTTTATCAGTACACTCTATAGCTCCTGTTTCACATTTTTTACCAATTGCTGAGCAATCTTCAAATGGAGTTTTTACCAAACAACCCTGCTTATCATAATCACAACTATAGATTATATTATCAGAACATTGAAGACCTTGTGATTTATTACAAGCTTTATCATCTTCACAACTATTATTTGAGCTAGTTGTATTTGAACAAGCTGTAGCTAATAATATTATTAGTAAAAAATAAATGTATTTCATAAACTACTCCTTAAAACATAATTTTATTATAACAAAAAAAGAAATTTAAATCAAAGAGTTGAGCTTAATTTATCCAAATTCCATAATTCTTGTTTTATTAAATCATCTTTTTTCTGTTTTTTATATATTTCGACAAGTTTTTGATGTATTTCAACTAAAAAAGGATTGTACATCTTTGCAAAATTAAACATGCTAATTGCTTTATTATACTTTTTTAATTTATAGTATGCCTCAGCTAAGTTCATATAAGTATCAACATATTCAGGAAACATATTTAGAGTTTTACTTAAAATTTTAATAACATTTTTGTACTCTTTATCTAATAAATATATTTCAGCGAGTCTATTTTCTAAATATGGATATTCATATTTTTTATATTTTAAGGCTTTCAAGTATTCTATTTTAGATGCTTTAATTCTATTTTGCTCATAAAGCATATTGCCAAGCCTTAAAAATCTTTTAAGTTTACTGTTTTTAAAAACTTTAATTTCAGATAATTTATCTTTTTTATTTTCTAATGTTTTAAATATTAAAGGTTTTGTAATAAGTCCTTTATATATTTTATACTTTTTTACATCTAAATATTTTTTCCATTTATTAAGCAATTGGTTTAAACTTAAACCATAAGCATATCTTACTGCACGCTTATCACTATGAAATTTTTTTAAACCAATTAATAATTTATTAATTCTTTTATATCCCCAATTATGATAAGTCCAATCTATCAAGGTTGATACTTGAGCATAAGCTAATGCTGCATCATGTTGAGAAGGTAATTTTGCTAAAGAAGGAGACATAGCTTGAAAACTAATATAATGATGTAATTTATGAGCTGTTGCTAAAATACTTTCACTATATTTTGGCATTACAAGCCCTGGTTTTAAACGCCATCTTGTTTCTTGAAATTTAGCAATTCCTTCATGTATCCATATTGGTGTATTATTATTTGTTTTTTTACTTATAATTAAATGAACAAACTCATGAGAAATAGTATCTAACCAATTGTAACCCTTCACTAGTGCTTTGGGGCTAGTTATCATAACTTTATTATCATCACAAAGTGCAATTGTGCCCGATGTTTGTATCTCTTCAAGAGTTAAACCAGACATTTTAGCCAAAACTTCTATTGACGGTAATATCTCAAGCCTAACAATCATATTATCCTTATAATTTAAATCTTTTGAGTGTGTTAAATACGCTTTTCTTAAAACTTCTAGTGCTTTTTTTCCTAATATTTCATTATCTCCTTTTGGAGTATATACAATAAACTTATTGTCAGATGAAACAAATTTTTCATATTTTGAAACTTCTTCAATTGCATTATTCATAATTGTTAAATTTCTATTTAAACTTACTTTTAAGCTATTAGGAGCATTTGTTTCAAAATATTCTAACAACTCTTTAGACTTTTTGTAATTGCCCATTAAGTAATGATATCTAGCTCTTAAATAAATCACATAAATTTTATTACTGTTTTCTAATTTATTTAATAATGCTTTAGTTTTCTCTGGATGCCACTGATGAAAGTATTCACTTACCTTTTTTATGTCGCTCTTTTCATTTGCAATTATTGCAAATGAAACAAAAAATAAAATAAAAAAAACTTTAAACATAGAACCTCATACACAATATCAACATTATAGTCATATAAAAAATATTGTAAATACAAAAAAAATATATATAATACAATAAACTTTAGGTATTCAATGAAATTACTACAAGAAAATAGATATTCTACTGCAATAACTTGCCCCTATATAAGCTCCGAAAAGAAATTTATACAAGAATATTTTTTTGCAACAAATGTAACAAAATCAGAATATCAATCCTTACTTGAAGCATCATGGAGAAGGTTTGGTATTTTTTATTTCAGATATGCCTGTAAAAACTGCAACAAATGTATGCCTATCCGGATTAACCTGAAAAATTTCAATTTGACCAAATCACAAAAAAAGGTAGTAAAAAAAAATAAAAACACAAAAGTAATAATAAGAACCCTTCAACCAAGTATGGAAATTTACAAAGTTTATGAAAATCATTCTCTAAATAAATTTAATAAAAAAACTAATATTCAAGAATTTTTAGAAACTTACTATTATAAAAACGATTTCGCATTGCAATCAGAATATTATATAGATGACAAATTAGTAGCAATAGGGTTTCTTGATAAAGTAAATAATGCTTTAAGTAGTATTTATTTTGCCTATAATACTGATTACTCAAATTATAGCCTAGGAACATTTTCTGTGATTTACGAATCTCAATATGCTTTATCATTAAATTTAGATTTTTATTATCTAGGCTACTATATAAAAGAAAATAAATCCATGAAATATAAAAATAATTTCAAGGAAAATCAAATACTTGATAAAAAATTAAATAAATGGATAAAAAATAATGAATAAAACTCATATATAATAGTCTAAATTTTTATTTTTAAGGAGATAGACATGAAGAAAAAAACTTTTATTTTATTATTATCGCTATTTGCATTAATCTTTATGAATGCATGCGTATCGTTTTCATCACATCAAACAGCAGAAGTTCTTAAAGAAGACCAAGTAGAATGGGGAGAAGGAATAGGATATTTAATGTTTGATTACGATATTGACACATACGATGCAGATGGCAACAAAACAGGTACAAAACATAAATCAACTTCAGTTCCTTACTTTCCTGAAACAATTTTTAGATTTGGAATTAATAATAATATGGATGTAGGTCTAAAAGTAGCTGGTGTTATAGCAAATATTGAAGTTGATTTAAAATATCAGGTTCTTCAAATAGGAGATAAAACATCAAATACAACAATCTCTCTTCAACCATCAGCATCAGGAATGGTTATTGGTGATTTTAAAATGTATAAGTTTGGAATGGGACTTATTGCATCACAAAGAATTTCTGAAAGAATGGTTTTTTATGGTAATGTAAGATATAACTATCTTGCTGTTGGTATTGATGATGCATCTGATGATGGTTCAAATGCATTTGCAGATGGTAATCTTTATACAGCAGCACTTGGATTTTCTTATGAAGGAAAAAGTTTTTGGATAAGACCTGAAGCAACAATTGTATTAAATAAAGATTTTGAAAAATTACTCATATTACCTGCTATAGGATTTGGTTTAAGATTCTAATTTAATAAAAATACACATTTAATCTTTTATATTCATAAAAACAAACAAGAAAAATCACAATTTAGAATCTAATATAATTTGCTTTTAAATAAATATTATTATATGATGTAATGATCTTTTTTTTTAGGAGGATATTTATGAAATATACTAAATTATTAATACTTATAATCTTAACTGTATTTATGTTCCCTAGTTTATCATCTTGTACATCAAAAGAAGAAAGATGCGATCAAGTAGCATTTGCACTCATGAAATATGGATATATAAAAAATAGAGCCTACCAAACAAAGGGCCTTCAGCGAGCTTGTGTGCAACAATGGGACACAGTTTGTATTCCTTCTGTACATGGAACTTGTAAATTAAAAGATAATTCGGAATGGAGAGATTGTATTTTAGATGCAAACTCAAAAGAAGAAATGAATCCATGTGGTTTTATGTATATTAAAGCAGCAAAATTCAACTAAGAAGCATAATTATAAAATATAATCTTTTTTTATCAATCAAAAAATGCTATACAGAATTTCCTATGTTATTTATAGGATTAAATATAAGGAGATAATATTGGCTAAAAAACTTAAAATAGCATTTAATACATTAGGCTGTAAATCAAATAGATATGATACTATAAAATTACAAGAAGTTTTAAAAGGATATCCTATTGAAATTATCCCCTTTGAAGAAAAAGCTGATTTATATATAATAAATACATGTGCTGTTACCAATCATTCAGAAGCACATTCAAGACAAATAATAAGAAGAGCTAAAAAGAATAATAAAGAAGCTGATATACTGGTAACTGGTTGTTATGCCCAAGCTGACAAGAAAGCTATAGAGAAACTAGAGGAAGTAACTTATGTTATAGAAAATATAAAAAAAGACAATATTTCAAGTTTTATAAGAGAAAAATACTTCCCTACTGAAAAAAAAATTGATGAAACCAGCATATTTATTCAATCTTTTGACAACCAAACAAGGCCGTTTATTAAAATCCAAGATGGATGTCAGTCTAATTGTAGTTATTGTATTATTCCTCGTACTAGACCAATTATGAGCTCAGTAAAAAAAGAAGATATTGCTAAACAAATTAATATATTATCCAACCAAGGATATAAAGAAATAGTTTTAACAGGAATACATCTTGGATATTATGGAATTGGCCTTGATGAAGATATAAACTTTAATCAATTATTACAGTATTTAGATAAAAATACAACTATAGAAAGGATTAGAATAAGTTCAATAGATCCCCATGAAGTTACTAAAGAGTTTGTTGATATAATAGCAAATTCAAAAAGAATTTCTAATCATTTACACATTGCCTTACAATATGGTGATGACAAAGTCTTAAATGATATGAAAAGAGGATATACAACTGAATCATTATTAAAAAATATTGAATATGCCAACAAAAAAATAAAAAATCTAGTTTACGGATATGATGTAATAGTAGGATTTCCAACAGAAACAGAAGAAGCTTTTAATAACACTAAAAAAATATTAGAATTAACAAAACCCGGATACTTACATGTATTTCCTTACTCTAAAAGACCACTAACTAGTGCAGAAGCTAACTATAAACAGCAAATTAATGGAACTATAATAAAAAAAAGAGCAAAAGAACTTAGAGAATTAGGCAAAAAACTAAAACTAGAAAAGATGAAATTTTCATTAGGGCAAATAGAATTAGTTTTAATTGAAAGAAAATTTGAGGATTTAAATGGTAAAATATACTTTAGAGGACACACAAATAACTATTTTGATGTAATCATAGAAAAAACTTCTGAGCTATCGGATAATATCATTGTGAATGTTAAATTAAAGGAATTATACAATGATAATATTATTATTGGAACATTGATTTAGAACTGTTTCAACCAAGGAAATATCTAAAAGCCATTTCCTTGTTTTACACAGAAAATTTAACCCAAGGTTTAAATTTAGGAGATAAAATGTTAAAAGAACTTGAAAAGATAATAAAGTCAATTCCTCCAGAACTAGGAATTGAAATGCCACCAAAGATTTTTGTTGATATGGATACAGAAATCATTGATTATGAAAACAAAAAATCTTTAACAACCAAAATACCAATAAAAGAAAAATATAAAAATCCTCTTGGATTTATGCAAGGTGGTATGATCGCGGCAGCTATTGACAACACTGTTGGACCATTAAGTTTTTTAGTTGCTCCACCAAGTGTAACAACAACTATGAACATTACTTATCATAGGCCAATCCCTATGAGCGATGAGTTTATATTTATAAAAGCAACAATCATAGATCAAACTAAAAAAATGATTTATATGAAAGCAGAAGTTTTTAATAAAGCAAATAAGTTAAAAGCAATGGCAACGACATCTTTTATGGTCATCTGAGAAGAAACAAACTTGCAAAATGATAATAGATTAGAGAATTGATTTAAAATATAATTTAAATTAATTCTTCTTCCAATTCTTAGGATTATTTATAATATAATTAACAATTCTATTATAATCATATTTATTCCTAATAATATGCTCATAATAATTTCTATGCCATATCTTCTTTCTCTCTAAAACCTTTCTAATTTTCTTGGCTGAAATTGATTTAATCTGCCCTACAACAAATCCCAATTCGTACGGGTTTGGCGGTGACAAACCCTTTTTATCTAATTTATCTAATTTATCAAATTTATCTAATTTATCTGATTTATCTAATTTATCTAATTTATCTGATTTATCAAATTTTTCTGATTTTTCTAATTTATCTAATTTATCTAATTTATCTAATTTATCTAATTTATCTAATTTATCTGATTTTTCTGATTTTTCTGATTTAGGGCGAGTCACCACCTCGCCCCTACGGATTTCCATTATGAAATGAATGTGATTTGGCATTATTACATATTCGTTTATAAAAATATCATTTCTTATTATTTCGGTTTTTAACAATTCATCTCTTATTATTCTTCCGGCATCATTTAATATTATTTTTTTATTTTTAATCTTACCTAATATACATTCGTTTTGATATATGTTAATTGTTATAAAATAATGTCCATTTTGTGAATAATCATATTCATCTAATCTTATCGATTTTCGTTTACTCCATCGCATATTTACCTCTATTTTATGTTTCATTTTGAATTTTCATGTTTCAAAATATAATATAAATTAATGTTTTTTACCTAAAAACATTTTTTATAAATAAAGAAGCAATATTGTTTCCTATATCTTTAAATTTTTGATTTCAGCAAAAATTTGCTTGTAAAAGACATTTATGGCTTTGAAAAGCCACAAAACTACCTACTTAACTCTTCAATTGTGTAAATCTTACCCTGCTCTACTCCAGGTTGGTCAAATGGATTTATATCAAATATATAACCAGTTAAAGCTGTTACTATCATAAAAAATTGATAAAAATATCCTAATTCATATTCTGTAAATTTACTTAACTCAATTTCTATTACAGGGCGTTTTTTCTCAACAAGTGATTTAACTGTTCCTATTTTTGCAGCATTTAATAAATCATTAAATCCTTTTCCTTGTATATATGAAAATTTTTCAAGATCTGGCTTATTAAATTTATGATTTCCCTCTTCTTTATAGGAAATTACAGTATAAATTTTGTCATTTTTACCTTCTGCAAACAATTGTAGCTGAGAATGTTGATCTGTAGACCCCCTAAATGATATAGGAGTTGTCCCAAAATGCTTTTTACCGTCTTTTGAAGGCTTACCTAAACTTTCTCCCCAAAGTTGCCTAAACCATTCTGCAAATTTAATAAATCTATCATTATAAAATAAAATTGCATTAATATGAAAATCCCTTTCCATATCATAAATAGCTTGGGTTATTGCATATTTTATGAAATCATTTTCTTCCATATCTGTAGTAAAAAAATCATTCGTTGCATCTTTCACACCTTTATTGATATCTAGTATGTCAATACCAACAAAATTAGCAGCAATAATACCAACAGGAGTAAACATAGAAAATCTTCCTCCAACATTTGAAGGTATGATAAATTTCTCTACATTTAGCTCTTTATTCAAAATGTTTAATTGCCCATTTTCTTCATCTGTAACAAAAACTAATCTTTCTCTTAAGTAGTCTAAGTTATGATTAGCTAAAATCAACTCTTTAATGTAGAAAAAAGGAGCCATTGTTTCAAGTGTTCCTCCTGATTTACTAATTACCAAAAAAACGGTATCATCAAAATTTATATTATCTAACAAGTATTCAACAGTATTACTATCGTAATTATCAATAAAATACAATTTTTTAGCATTTTCATCAAAAGAATCTCTATATTTTTCTCTAAAAGAAGTATATAATGCCTCTGTGCCTAAAGAAGACCCACCAATTCCAACAATAACCATATTTTTAAATTTGCTTTTCAAGTGCTTCGTATAAGATAAAACATGTTCAATTTGCTCACACTTAAAGGGATGACTCATAAAATTAACACCATCATTTTGAAATTCTTTCATTTTGAGCATTGCTTTTATTATTGTTTCCTCATGTTTCTTAACTAAACCGTACTTAATGCCATTTTCGCCAATTATACTTTTGTGTAAAAGATTAAAATTTATTTTTATATTTTTCAAAACTCCTCCTATCACTTAGTTGTTATAACAGAAACTTCAACTGAAACATCTTTTGGTAATTGAGCAACCTGAACAGCTTCTCTTGCAGGATATGGCTCAGTAAAATACTTTGCATATACAGCATTCATTGCAGCAAAATCATTCATATCTTTTAAAAATACAGAACATTTAAGTACTTTATCAAAACTACTTCCAGATTCTTCTAGTAATGCTTTAATATTTTCAAAAACCTGAGTTGTTTCTTCTGTAATCCCCTTAACAAGTTCACCCGTTTTAGGATTTAAAGGTATTTGACCTGATAAAAATATCAAATCACCAAAGCTAACACCTTGAGAGTAAGGTCCAATTGCGACTGGAGCATTTTTTGTATTTATTTGCTTTTTCATTTTTACCCCTTAATTATATCTAATAAATCACTTTTCTTAGCTTTTATAGTAAGTGCTGTAAGTTCTCCTCTTTCCAACCATACCCCATGACATGAAGGACATTTATCAATTACTAAATCGGGGTCTGTTTTACTCTGAATTCTTTCAAGTTTAACCATATTACATAAAGGACAGTATCCTTCTTGTTTATTATAGGCCACGGTATCAGTTGATTCTAAACCATCAATCATTAAGCTAACTGAAGTTGTTAAAAGTTTATATAATTCACCATCATCAAACCATATTCCACCACATGAAATACACTTGTCAAGCTTAACATCATTACTCATTATAACATCTAATTTTCCACCACATTTTGGACATTCGTACATAAATCCTCCTTAATTTACAAATTTAAAATTTTACAACTTGAATTTAAAAGCTTTACAGCTTCTCTATTTACCAAAAGTTTCTTCTCTAACCATATCTTTGCGATTTTTATTCCATCTCTTAAGAAAATAACAGAAAATAATTTTGTAAAATACTCTATAAAGAGCTCTTTATCTTTATACTTTTCTTTTAATTCAGTATAAAATGTCATAATTTCATCATCACTAAAATATTTTAATAAACCAATATATCCAAAATCTTTTTCTATCAAACTAAAAGCAATATCTTTTATTGGTCTAACAAAAAAAGATTGCTCTATTATAGCATACTTTATGACCTTAAATCTATTTATAAGCATATTCATTACATCATCAGCATTAATAAATCCAGTTAAATGAGCATTTATATAAAATAAATACGAATTTAAATAATATGATTCTATCTTCTCACTAATAATATTTTCAATAAATGCAGAAACTTCACCTGCCGGAAATTTTATAATTAAATCAATAATAGTTTCTATTAACCTATGATCTAAATCCATAAAATTTAATTCTTCAGTATCATTTAATAAATTTATTAAAGCTAAAAATAGTTCATCTAGCTTATATCCTTTAAAGTTTTCATACTCTTTAAAATTACCTTCTATTATTTGATATTCCTCTTTTGATAAAAACATTTTCAAATCTTTAATATAAACTTTTTGTATATCTATAGAAGACATGTATATTAAAAAGAAAAAATCTTTTTTATATTCAGAATCACCCAAAGTATGATAAAAAGAAAGTAGTTCAATAAAATTTTCTCTAACATGCTTATTTGAAAAATTAAAAAAAACAAATAAATCTCTTACATCAACATCACCAGGCCTGTAACCAAATTCGTTAATACTGTTTAACCATATTTTTATAATTTCAGGATATTTATTACCTCTTGAAATTAGGTACTTAAATCCAAAATTTCTATAATTTTTATCTTTTGAAGAAAAGAGTCTTAAAATTAATTCATTATCCATATTAACTCCTACAAAATATATCTAGCATCAAAGAATCGGAATTTCAACAAAAAAATAAAGCCTTATTGAAATTCTTTATCGAGGTTTTAGGCCCTCGGATGAGCTTTATTAAAAATTTTTGATAGCCTTTCATAGTTTATATGAGTATAAATTTGAGTTGTTGTAATATTTGAGTGCCCTAACATTTTTTGAATTACTCTTAAATTTGCACCATTTTCAAGTAAGTGAGTTGCAAAACTATGCCTTAATTTATGTGGAGATATCTCTTTTTCAATTCCAGCCTCTCTTGAATACTTCTTTATCATCTTCCAAAATCCTTGCCTAGTAAATGGTTTGCCTAATCTAGATAAAAAAACATAATCTTTTGAAATTCCCCTTTTATAAAAATCTCCCCTTGCATTATCAATATAATCCTCAAGAGCTTTTTTAGCACTTGCACCAAAAGGAGCGATTCTTTCTTTGTTACCTTTTCCCATTAAAATAAGATAGCCTTGCTCTAGTTGTAATTGATTTACTTCTAACATTACAAGTTCGGTAACTCTTAATCCAGAAGAATACATTAATTCTATCATTGCGTAATCTCTAAGCCCACGACTAGTCTCTTTATTAGGGGCTGAAACTAATTGTTCAATTTCTTCATAAGTTAAATATATTGGAAGTTTTCTTGAAATTTTAGGAGATATTATATTTGCAATAGGAGAAGAATCACAATAGCCTTCAAGTATCATATATTTATAAAACCCCTTAAGCACTATAATTGTATGCGTTACAGAGGTATCTGAATATTGCTCATCATATAAAAGAGCTAAAAATTGATTAATAAAGTCTTCATCTGCATTTTTTACATCTATTTTATTTTTTATTCCAAAATTTACATATTTCATTACATTATTTTTATAACTTTCTATACTATTTTCGGCTAAACCTTTCTCTATTTTCAAATAAGTTGAATATGAATCTAAATATTCTTCATTATTAATCATAATAACCTCACTAAAGCTATTCTATTATACAACAAGAATCCAATTTTGTCTAAATAAACATCATTTTCATCTAATTTTACATATTATTTTTTTTATGATATAAGTTAAAAAAGTTTTGAGGCTTTGAATGGATATTAAACTACAAAAAAGAATTAATAAAATAAAGAATCATCTAAAAATAATGTTCTACCTCTTTATATTATTACAAATAGTATCTATAGAAACAATTATCATTACAATTTTAGGTTTTTTGACCAATTTTTTCAATAATATCAATCTTAATTTATTCATAGTATCCTCTATAATATCAATATTCATCATACTAACAATAAATATTTTTAAATATAGAAAAAAAACAAAAAATAAATATTTTTATTATAAATATATAGAAAAAAATTTTCCAAGCTTATCTTCATCATTAACTACAATTGCAGATACATCTCTAAAAAATACCGCATCAAATGATTTTATAAAAGAAACAGAAAACTTAGCTCTTAGAGAAATCAAAAAGATAAAAAGAAAAGACATACCACCTCTTTTTGCATTTGAAAAACTAAGATATTTTATGTTTATAACTAATTTTTTATGGATATTATTGTTATTTCCATTGAAACAAAGTGTACAAAACCTTTTTTTAGGTAAACCTAGTCCTGAAATCACAGAAAAAACTCAAATAATAGAACTTTTTAACTTAAGTATTGAAATAACTCCTCCAGATTACTTAAATAAAGAAAAACAAAATATAAATAACTTTGATGGATCATTTAAGGCTTATACTGGCTCTACTATAGAATTATCTGGTATAACAAAAGAAAATTATAACAAATGTATATTTGTATATGGAGCTAGAGAATTTACTTGTAATATTACAAATAATAAATTTAATATAAAACATAAAGTTCTTATGAATTCATTATACTATATTAAATTTATGAAAAAAAATAATAAAATAAAATATAAGTCTAGAAACTTAGAAGGAGAAATTATCCCCGATGCAGCTCCTACAATAAAAATTGCATTTCCAGAAGAAAGTTTAACACTAAACTACAAAGATACTCTTGAAATTACAGCAGAAGCAAATGATGATATTTCTGTAAAAAAAATAATATTTAAATATCAAATTGATGATACTGAATTTGAAAGTGTTGAAATAAAAAATTTAGGCTCTAAAACTGAAACTATTAACTATAAATTAAAACTCTCAGAATTTGAAAAAGGAGATACTATTACATACTATTTTGAAGCCTATGATAATGATACAATATTAGGCCCTAAAATCGCTACAACAAGAAGATTAAAGGTAGAGATTATTTCTGAAATGAAACTACATGAAAACTTTTTGAAAAAATTAAATGAAATTGTCAAAGAGCTTGTTATAGAACTAGCAGATCATTTAGTTTTAAATAGAAAACTTTCCCCAAGAAAATTAATAATCAAAAAACGAGAATTGAATAATAAAATTACAAAAACAAACAACAAGTTAAAATTCTTATTGAAGTCTGATGACCCGTTGCTTTCAATTAGTTCTAAAACTATACTAAACTCTGTTGTAAAAAAATTATCAGAAGAACTACTAAATGATGACAATTCAAGGTACTCACAAGAATTAATTAAAACACTTGAAAACTCTATTATTTATATCACAGATGTGTCTGATAGAGAAAAAATAGAAATAATAAATCAACTTTATAAGTCTTTAAAAACATCAAAAAGCAAATTAAAAAATTTAATAAACGATTATAAAAAAAATCCAAATAAGGAAACTAAAAAGAAGATATTAAAAGAAATTAGAAACATTAAAAGAAAAATTAAACGAATCATGGAAAAACTTTCTGAATTATCTGCAGATATCGATAGTAAGTTTATTAACCGAGAAGCTTCAAAGGTTAAGAAAATGGCTGAAAATATGGAAAAGATGGAAGACTTACTTGAAAAGGGAGAATTAGATAAATTATTAAAACAATTAGATGATTTAGAAAATCAATTAAATGAAATGATAGAAGGTACTCAAGATAAAAAAGATGGATTAATGGGAGAAAGGGATCAACAATCAGATAAAGAAAGCCAACAATTTATGAATGATTTACAAGATTTAATACATGAACAAGAAAATTTAATGAAAGAAAGTGAAAAAATTACTAGAAAATTAGAAAGAACATTAAAAAAAGAATTAAAATCTAATAAATTTCTTGAAAAAAATATTAATTTACTCCAAGAAAGTAATAATTATTTATTTAACTTAAATAAAGATTTAATCTCCAATGGAAGTAAAGAAAATATCAATAGAATCACCGAAGGGATTAATTTAGCTATAAGTTTTTTAAAGTCTAAAAATATATTAATAGCATTAACTAGTTTATATGATATAGATTCGGAATCAAGAAAAGTCAAAAATAGCTATAAAGGCCTTATTGAATGGACAATGAATAGCAAAAATTATAAAAAAATAAAAAATGATTTTAAACTATATCTAAATGCCTATAAAAATAAAAATACTGTTATAAAAAACATAGAAAGAATAATAAAAAAAACTCAAAAATCTATCACTCCTAAAGACATTGAGAATATGAGAAAATTTTCAAAAGCACAAGGGAATTTAAAACAAAAAATTAAACAACTACAAAATCAAGCTCAAAAATTAGCCATGACACCCCCAGACACACAAGAAAACTTACAACAAGGTGAATCAGATATGCAAAATGCTAAAGAAAACCTAGAGAGCAATAATCCTAATATGGCTAAATTTAAACAAAGTTCAGCTTTAGATAAATTAAAATCTCTTAAAAAATCTATGCAAAAACAAAAACAACAAGCAAATAAAAATCAAATGTCTCAAAATTCAAAAGGAAAAGGTAGAAAGATTAAAATACCCGACGAAAACTACAAGGGACCAAAAGAATTGAGAGAAGATATTTTAAAAGCAATGAAAAAAGAAGCTCCAAAAGGGCAAAAGAAAACAGTAAATGAATATTTTAAGAATATAATCAAAAGATAAAATTACAACTCACTACCCTTAAAACTATTAACGATAACCATATAAATTTTATGGGCATTTTCTATAAATTCATTAAAATCTTTTTGATACTTATAAAATTCATCAGCAAGAACAGAAATAATTTCTAAAAATTTATAAATTAAAATAGAAATAGATGATTTAAACTTTTCCATTTTAAATAATTTAAAAAGAGGGTCTAAATTTAATATTTTATCTTTTAACTTACCTAATAAGCTATCTATTTTTTCAGTAGAAGACTTTTTAAAACTAGAGTTTATAATTTTTAATGCTTTGCTAAATTTAGAAAAGTTACCATCTATAAATTTAAGTGTAGAATCAACTAATGGAATTAACATTTCTATAATTGTAATAATTTTTTCAATCATAGGAATTATCTTTTCTGAAGCAGTAATTAACCTGCTAACAATTGGAAATAAATAATCAATAATTGGAATTATTTTTTCTGCATAAATTAAAAATACTTCAATAAATGATATAATTTTAGCAGAAGTTTTTATTACTATTTCAATTTGAGGTAAAATAATCTTTAAGTATTTTACCGCTACAATAAAATACTTATCTAGTTTACTGATAACTCCATAAGCATTATCAATACTTGAAAAAGCTGTTTTTAAAAATGGTAATTTATTTAATATTTCATTGAACTTTTCTTCTATTTCATCATTAACAAATCCTAAACTTACAATAAGTTTAATCAAAGACTCAATATTACCATCTAATATCTTCATAATTTCAGCAGTTATAGGAACACCAGTTTTAGATATTTCTATTATTTTTTTAGTAATAGGAATAAATAATTCAACAATAGGAATACTTCTGTTAATTAGAGGCAAAATCTTTTTAACAACCGGTATTGTTTTTTGTAAAGTTGGTAATAATTTATCTATAGAATCCAAACTTGTTTCTATTAACGGAATGAAAGTTTTTAAATTTGTAAATAATTGTTCTATTAATGGAATAGATTCTTCAAAAATATTTATAAAATTGGTTAATGTATCTGTAAATTGTTCATTTTTAGTCATCAAACCTCCTGCTAGCAATTAATATTATACATTTTATTTAAATTTTCTCTAGTTTATTGAAATATTTTTTAGATAAAGTTATTATAGGTGGAACTATTCTAGGATTTTTGACAAGGAGAATAAACAATGAAAAAATTAATTTTCTTAACCATGATTCTTATGTTATCTTGCGACCCATTTCATACAGAATTTAATGACAATGAGAGTGCTAGATATAGAGAGGCGAAAGAAATAACAGAAACAACAGAGAATTCTAGTGAATTAAAAATAATGAATTGGAATATCAAATTTGGTGGAGCTAGAATAGACTTTTTCTTTGATTGCTATGGAGATAGAGTTATTATGACTAAAGATGAAGTTAATTCCAATATGAAAAAACTTGCTGAAAAAATAAATAAAGAAAATCCTGACATATTATTTGTACAAGAAGCAGATATAAACTCAAAAAGAGCTGCATATGTAGACCAAGTTCAATATTTACTAGACCACACTAAGCTAAATTATGGAGTATATGCCTCTCAATGGAAAGCTGATTATGTTCCAAGTGATGGAATAGGAAAAGTTGATACAGGAAATGCTATTTTATCAAAATATCCACTTAAAGATGCTAAAAGGATAGCTCTTCCTTTAATGAGCAGTCAGGATTCTCTAACAAAATATTTTTATTTAAGGCGAAATATACTCAGCTCATATATTACTTGGAAAAACAAAAAAATCCATCTTTTGGCTATTCATACCTCTGCATACTCACAAGATGGAACTAAATTAAAACAAATAAAAATTCTTAAAGAAAAGATAGATGAAATCAATAAAAATAGTGAAGCATTTATTGCAGGAGGAGATTTAAATACCATTCCTCCTAAAAGTGAAAAATTAAAGAATTTTCCTGATTCAATTTGTACCGATGAAGATTTTCAAGCTGATGACTATAGTGCAGATTTAGGAATTTTAGACGATTTTTATACAGATTATACTCCAGCAATAAGTTTAAATGATTATGAAGCAGATAATAGCAAGTATTTTTCTCATACAACAAATAAAAATGGATTTTGGAATAGAAAACTAGATTATTTATTTACAAATGCAAAGTTTAAAAATGGATTGATACATCAAAATATAGAAAGAGGTGGTACAGAAACAATGAGATTATCCGACCATGCACCTTTAACTGTTACTTTTTCTTTTAATGAAGGTAACAAATGAAGTCATTAATACTTATACTCATAGTTTTATTTAGTCTTAAGATAGTCGGAAACCAAAAAACAACAACTATATGGAATACCGGTCAGGCCGATACAATAGAAAAGGGAAGATTTGAAGTGGGAATATTTCAACCTCTAAAATATGGTTTCACTAACAGCATTGAATTTTCAACCTATCCTCTTGTAAATTTTATTATGCCTAATTTTTCTATAAAGAAAAATTATTTAAAAAAATACAAATGGAGTTTAAGCAGTGAACATTTTATATCCTACCCTACTCTTTTGCTAAAATTAATATCAAAAAAAGGTGTAGGAGGATTACTACCTTCAACAGCAAAAGAAAACATTCCTCAACAAATATATACAGAACATTCAATAATGTTTAGTTATAATTTATCTAAATATTTTATAATTACTCCTAAAATATCTGTATCTATCCCTATAATCTTTAATAGTTATAAAAAATTCCCTACTATAGATATGTTTTTATTATATCCAAGAACAGCCCCATTTCATGGAGATTTTGTATACACCCTATCATTAGATATAGATGGATTAATATGGAATAAACTTTATTATTCTATAGATTTAGATTATTATAACAACTTAGCTATAAATATCTATAATTCAGAAGGAATAGGCTCAAGTTATGAACATAAATTTATGTTAATTTGGAAAAATAGCAAAACATTCTCAATTTATGCAGGTTATAAACTTATCTATGGTAATTATCCTTATGGGAGCCAATTAAATATCGTTCCATTAGTTGATTTAGCTTGGGGGTTTTAAATTATTTGCGATATTAGAAACTCAAGACTTTGTCACTTTCAAAAGTCCATTTTGCAAACTCTTTCATGTTACTAAGTTGTACACCTTCAATAAAAGGCACTTCGGCAATACCACGAGCCTCTGAGCAACCACCACATGCTTTTACTTCTGCTCCATTTTTTATAACCAGTTTTAACATTTTTTCAATATTATAATAACCATTAGGAGTTTTTTGGTTAGGTAATCCACAAAAAACAGCATCGGCAAGTAAAAATATATTTACTTTTACATTTTCTTTGTATTCTGATTGTAAAGTTTTTGCCATTCTTAAAGCATTATATGCTTTTTCTGTTCCATAAGGAGCATCATTGATAATAATTAGTACTTCCTGCATATTTTCTCCATAAAAACTATACTCTAATACTAAACAAATTCAATGTCAAATTTCACCACTTGATTTACATACTTTTTTGTTTATAATAATAAAATCTTATTTATCGGAGGAATATGAGATTTATACCAGCTACCCTATGTTATATAGAAAAAGATGATAAAATATTGATGCTACATAGAGTTAAAAAGAAAAAAGATATGCACAAGGGTAAGTGGAATGGTGTTGGAGGAAAATTTGAATTTGGGGAAAGCCCAAAAGAATGTGCAATTAGAGAAATCTACGAAGAAACGGGTCTAAAAGCAACCAAACTCTTTTTAAACGGCCTTATTGTTTTCCCTAATTTTGACGGAGAAAATGACTGGCATGCTTACTTATACCATGTTACAGAATTTGAGGGTGAGCTTTTTGAAACTTCAAATGAAGGTAACTTAAAATGGATAGATAAAAATGAAGTATTAGATTTAAATATTTGGGAAGGAGATAAATTATTTATTCCATGGGTTTTGGAAAATAAAAGATTTTCTGCTAAATTTATTTATGAAAATAAAGTTTTTAAAAGTCATGAAGTTGAATTTTTTTAGGAGATATTTTGGATATAAAATTTGAAGATATTGATTTAAATAAAGCAATTTTTATAGATACTAGGTCTCCTGCTGAATTTGAAAAAGGTCATATAGTTGATGCAATTAATATTCCTCTTTTAGATAATGAACAAAGAGCAATAGTTGGCACAGTTTACAAGAAACAAGGCCAAGAAAAAGCTATAAAAAAAGCTCTTGAATTAGCTGGACCTAATTTTGTAAATATTTATGAGTCCCTTTTAAAAATTCAAAGAAGAAATGAAGGAAATTACCCACCCCCTGAAGCTAAGCATCTAGCTTCGAACCCCTCCCAAGAGGGGAGTAATCAAAAAGATATAATAATTTATTGTGCTCGTGGAGGAATGCGTTCAGGTGCAGTTCATTCCTTTATGAGTAGTTTAAAAATAGAAAGTAAAAGGCTTATCGGAGGCTACAAAACATATAGAAATATTGTTTTAGACCACATAGAAAGAAAAATTCCTAATATAAAATTTATAATATTAAATGGTTATACAGGAAGTGGAAAAACTACTGTTTTACACAAAATGCAAAAACAAAATTTACCTATTATAGATTTAGAAGGAATAGCAAAACACATGGGAAGTGCTTTTGGCTCAATTCCATATAATGGAGTAAGAACAAGTCAACAACAATTTGAAAATAGGTTAGCAACATCATTAATTAAATTAAAAGGAAGTAAAACAATATTTCTAGAGGGTGAAAGTAAAAGAATAGGTTGGGTAAATTTAAATAAAAATTTTTATGAAAAAATGACTAATTCCGATATGGTAATAATAAAACGAAGTGAAAACTACCGTATAAGGAAAATACTTGAGGATTATGATATAAATGATATTGAGTTTAAAAATGCCTTAGATAGAATTACTAAAAAACTAGGTGGAGAAAGATACAAGCAAATATCAAAAATGCTTGAAAATCACGAAGACGAAGCAGTAATAAGAGAGCTTTTAATCAACTATTATGATAAATTATACAACCACTCAATTAACAAAAATAAAAATATAATAAAAGAAATAATTTCAGATGATGATGACCTGATTATAAATGAATTAAAAAAACTATATTAAATTTTTTGGGAGTTTATATGCTAAATAAAATGAAGATACTTGAAGTAATAGATTGTAGTGGATACTCTTGTCCAGGCCCACTCATACAAACCAAAACCTACTACGAAACAGCACAACCGGGAACAAGTTTCAAAGTAATAGTTGATAATGAAATTTCATCTTTAAATGTAGAAAGATTTTTAAAACAAAATAACTGTGATTATGAAATTATAAAAGAAAGTGATACTAGATATTTACTATATTCTGATGTTGTTAAAAAAGAGGAGTTATTATCTCCTTCTGAATCCAAAGGGCAAACACTGTTATACTATATTGCCTCTGCATCCGTAGGAGCGGGAGATTGTGACCTTGGGAAAGCTATGCTTCATGGATTAATAGCAAATATCAAAAATTTAGACAAACTACCAAACACCCTAGTTTTTATAAATACAGGCGTAAAAGCACTAGCAGAAAGTGAAGAAATGCAAAAGAATGTTGCAGAATTAATAGAAATGGGTGTAGAAACTTACTACTGTGGAACTTGTTCTGAACATTTTAATGTTACAAAGGATATAAAAGTAGGAATTGTAAGCAATTTACATGAAATTATGACACTATTGGGCGAACACGATAGGATAGTAAGACCATAGCAACATCGAGAAGTCAACAGCGTGAGAACCACGCTTCTCACATAGTGGCTTCGCAGAACCCGTTGCGTATAGCAACATCGAGAAGTCAACCCATTTAAATATTAAGGTTTATAAGTACAAACTTCACTACAAACAGGACAAGCCTTTACTCCAGCATCGTTTTTGTAATCTTCACAACTTATATTTTCCATACAATCATTACACTCCTTAGCCTTTACCCCATTAAAGTCATAAGTGCAATTACTTTGAGTCGTTTCACTTTTACACTCACTTATATCTGTTTTACCACCTTTTAAGTAATCAATATCACATTTAAAACCCTTTTCACAAGTTTGAACTGCACTAGCTGTATAAAATTCACTTTCGCTTATTCCACCACTGGTTCCAGAATCACTTCCACCACATGAGAACATAAGAAAAGCTGATAAAATTACAGTCAACATAATAAAAAATTTCATATTTACCTCATAAAAAATAATAGTCGTTTATAACAATATTTTATAAAAAAGTCAAAAATTAAATTTAATAAAAAAAACAAATTACAGTTTAATTTCCATCTTTATGATAAGTATCATGACAATCAATGCAAGAATATTTTTTTATTTTATAATTTATTACATCTTTTTCTTTAATTTTAATAGTTTTATGACAATCCTCACACTCAAGTTTTTCATGAGCTCCGTCAATTTTAAATTTTGTATCTCTATTATGCTCAAAAAGAGATAAATCTTCCCATTTTACATCAGTATGACAATCAGAACATTTTTTATCGTTAAACTGTCCGTAATGAATATCCGTATGACAATAAGAACAATCTTTATTTTTATTTTGAGTATATAAAAAATATCCTCCAAATTCATGATTTTTATCTTTTTTATATTCATGACATCTTTCACATGTAACATCTTTGTGAGAATTTATTAATTTAAAATCAGTATCTTTATTGTGGTCAAAGATAGTTTTATGAAAGCTTTCAGTTGTATGGCATTTTTCACAATTAACCTTATTATTCCCCTCTTGGGAGGGGTACGAAGTCGAGATGCTTAGACTTTGGGGGGTGGGTTTATTCCCCTCTATAACATAATTCTCAAATTGTTTTATATGTGGATTCTTATGACAATCAACACAATCTTTTTCTTCTGTATGAAAAGTAAGAACTATACCATCTTTATTTGCTCCATTACTCTTATCTGTGTGATAAGGTTTATGACACTGATTACATGAAACAACTTCATGGCTACCATCAAGTTTAAAATCTGTTTTATTATGCTCTTCAACACTATATTCAGAAGGGATAAATCTATCCTGATTATGACATTTTGAACAATCATCATCTTTAAATTCATCTTTATGAGGATTGTCAGAAGTATGACATTTGATACAACTATTATCTTTATTGTATGTAAGATATTTCTTTTTATAATCACCTTTCAAGCTATGACATTCAATACAGTTTAATTTTTTGTGATAGCCTTCAATTTTAAAACCTGTTAAATTATGATTAAAACTTTTCTCATCAATATCCTTAAAATCAGTTGTATTGTGGCAATCTTCGCATGTTTCACCAAATTTTCTCCTATGAGGATCATCTTTTTTATGACATGAAACACATGTAGATTCATTAGGTACAATGTTCAGTTTATCTGTATGACATGACCGACAATCCTCTTTAAGGTGTTTACCAGTTAAAGGAAATTTATCCACAGCATGCTCTTTTTTATCAAAAATAATATCATTAAAAGAACTTTCTGTATGACAACGCTCGCAATTATCACCAAAAACATTTTCATGAATATCATCATTTTTATGACAATCAACACATCTTTTGTATTTAATACCTTTATGCTTTAACTTATATCTCCATTTATCTTCATAAAAAATCTGTTTTAAGGGTTTATGACAAGCTTCACAATTAACTGTTTTATGTTGCCCTTTTAAAGGAAAGTTTGTTAAGTTATGATTAAAACTAATTCTAGCATTTTTAAAATCTGTTTCATCATGACAATTTGCACAATTTTTATTATCTATTTGTTCTTGATGAACATCATTAAGATGACATGAAACACAATTTGTATCTAATCCAAGATATGTTGTTTTAATATTTACATTTTCATCTTTAAATAAAGATTTATCTTTTATATTTTCTTTTTTATGACATTTTTCACAATCTATTTTTTTATGAGCACCATTTAATTTAAAACCAGTTAAATCATGATTAAATTTTTTATACCCACCTTTATTTGGCCAAGTAATAAGGTCATAACGATCAGCAAAATGCTCTTTATGACAATCTTCACAATTTTTCTTTTCTATGTTTATAGCCTGATTATGATATCCTTTATGAGCATTTACGCGCTTTTTTATTGCTTTGTGACATTTATAACACGAATCCTTTTGAATTAAAGATTCTCCTTTTTTGGCATGACATTGAATACAATTTTTACTCCCTTCCAAATCTTTATGGGCTTTTGAAAGCCTGCCCGGCGAAAATATATTTACATCAATATCTGCAAATACGACACCTGAAAACAGCAATAATAGAAATGTTACTTTTAAAAAATCCATGTAAACCCTATAAATAAAAAATATAAAGCATGAATAGATAATGAAACCATCATTAATACAGTGGAATAATAATGAGTCCAATAAATTATTTTTCTGGTTTTAGGCTTATACTTAAATAAAGTTAATAAAAAACCACTTATAAGAGCAATTAAAAATAATATTAATGTTACACTTCCACTTAAATTTTCAAATAATGCAGAAGCATGAAATACCACTAACATTCCACCAACAATAGAAGTAGCAATATGTATTAAAAGCCATGTTTGAACCTTTAAAAATTTTTTTAATCTTTTCTTATGAATTTTTCTAATGTGATATAATAAACCTACATAAACTAAAATAACTCCGATTATACCAAAACCATGCCCTAGATCTCCTGATGGTCTTAATAATTTATGAACAGCTCGCCACTCTCTCCTTCTTAAGTCATAACTATGAGTGTAATACATAATATTAAATTCAAAATGTAACCACAATATAAACACAAGAGAAAACAATAAAGAAAACAATACTGTATATTTTGTTTTTTTATTCAGTTTTTTAATTTTCATTTTATTTCCGTATCAAAAATATAACCTATTTTTATCATTGCACTTATTTTTTTTGACCTAAGTTCAAACTCTGCCTGCCCTTTTAAATAAAAATACGAAAAAAACTTTTTATATAAACTTATCTGTGGAACAAAACTTATAGCTTTATTTTCTGGCTCTTTAACCTTTTCCATCATTACAAATAAATCAAAGTTTAACATTAACTCATTAGAAAACATATAGTTAATATTGGTATCAGCAATAAAAATATTAACATCTTTCATTAATAAGGCTGTTGTTCTCAAAGCAAATTCAAACGGAGAAAAATAATAATTAAAATATCTTAAACTAAAATCATTCATTCCACCATAATTAAACCTTCTTCTGTATGAAAAGCTAAGTAAATCCTTACTGAATTTATAAGAAATATTTCCATGAACATTTTTTGATTTATCACTGTCGATTTGCTCTAAGATAGTTTGATAATACGAATAGTTAATCAGGTCTAAATACTCTCTTGAATCAAATCCCAAAGTAAGTTTAAGGTCATCAAGAGGCCTTGTATAAATTGTTAAATAATGATTAAAATACAATTCCTTTTCTGTGTTTAATTTGGAATAAGACATTTTAAACTGATAATCAAAATTAAATTTTTCTTTATATGAAAAGTTATTATTAATATAAATAGGTAATACACCTAAAGAATTATCAAAAACTTCTGGTACAAAACCTAATACCCCACTGTATTCATAATCCGTATTAAACTTTTTGTTGTACTTTCCGTATCCTCCAACATAAATATGATTAAAGTCTGTTTTCATATTATCATAATAATCTATTCCGAAAGCTGTAATTACTCCAAATTTTATATTTTGCTTTTTATAAAACACAAATAAACCATCTGTCAGATAAAAATCCCCCAAATCGCTTAAATTGTCTCTTCCTACTTTAAATGTAAATTTATTATATTTATAACCATAACTCATCTGATATAAATTAAATGATTTTGTTGAATAATCCTTCTGTAAAAATATATTTGCATCAAAAATTAAATTAAACTCTTGATTTTCATCTCTATAAACAAAATCTGATTGCAAAATTGTATTTAAATAATTTAAATCAGTTTCTTTTAATTCCAGTCCTGCTATATTATATAAATTAATAGAACCATTTATTCTGTAATTACTATCTTTTAATTCTTTATCGTGATTAAAAATTACTAAATCAAAAACTTTGTTACTATTTTTAAATAATTTTATATCATTATTTGTTATTTCTTCAAATTTTTTAGGGTCGTTTCTTACAAAAATAATTTTTTCATTTTTTATTTGTTTCTTTTCATCATCAATTTTAGAGAAAAAAAATTGTTTATTCTTTATTTTAAGCATATGCTCAATATTATAATCACAGCCACCATCTTTACCTATTAAACAAGCAATAGAATGACTGTCTGATAACTTTATTATTTTTATTTTTATTTTATGTAACTTGTCAAATAATTCAGAAAATTCCTCAACTCCATTTTTAGTTCCTATATTTAAATAAATACCATCTTTAGTTACTTCTTGTATTTTTACAGTTTGACTTGCAATTAATGTAATAGAAAGAAGTAAAAATACAATATATTTTATCATTTTTTACCTCTTGGATGACAAGAATAACATGATTTACTATCATATTTATATCCAAACATATCTTTATGTATTTTATCTGTCTTACCTTTACTGTGTTCATGACAGGAAGTACAGGTTATAGTTTTAAAATCATCGGGATTATTATGGCAACTCTTACAACTAAATCCAGCATGTATACTGTTTAATATAGGAAAATATTGTTCATGTTCATAATAACGACCTTGACTCCAACTATAAGTTGTATGACATGATACACAATCTTTATTAAAATGAGCTTTTTTATGGTTTGGCCAACTACTTTTTACATAATCAGTTTCATGACAAGAAACACAATTTGCCTTTGCATCAGAATAATTATGTGTTTTATGACACTGAATACATGTTACATTTTTATGAGCACCATCAAGAATAAAACCTTTTGAGAATTCTTCATGTTTAAACTCAACTTTGTGCCATAAAGTTTTCTTATGACAATCCTCACACTTATTAACACTCCCCTCTTGGGAGGTGGGTTTATTCTCATATGTTTTAATAATTTTTTTATGTGGGTCAAAATGACAATCTTTACACTCTTTTTTTTCTGTTATTTTAGTTTTAAATGTATGACAACTATTACAATCTACATTTTTATGTTGAGGCCCAAGGTCAAAACCAGTTTTTTCATGCTTAAACTCAATATTATGTTTTAATTCATTCCATTTAGCTGTGGTATGACACTCCTCACAATTTTTTAGCCCAAGTCTTTCAATTTTAGCCTTATAGTGCTGTGCATAAACAACAGTTGCAATTAATACAAAAAATATCAGTAACTTACTTAACATGCTTTTCCAAAACACAAAAGTTAACAAACACTAACCATCAAGTGAATAAACACTAACATTAAAGTTATTTTTTGTCAACAAATTTCAATAGTTAAATTAGAATAATTTTATCTCTTTCTATTTTTATTAATCTTTTTTTATACAAAGCACCCACAGCTTTTTTAAAGTTCTTTTTGCTCATTTTAAATTCTTGATAGATTTTATCAGGAGATGATTTATCTGTAATGTTTATTTTACCCTCTTGTTTTAGCCTCTCTAAAACAAGCTCAGCAAATTCATCAAATCTTTTTACATCAGGATTATTAATCATTAAATCAATTTTATCATCTTTTCTAAGCTTTTTAACAAAAACAGTTAATTTATCTCCAATACTCAATTTTCTGAAAACTTCATTTTTATATAGTATTCCATAAAATTTATTTTCTATAATACAAAGATACCCCATTTCAGTAATTCTATAAACAATAACATCAACTTTATCATTTTCATTTAAGTCATGCTCACTATTATCTATAAAATCATCTATAATTGTAGATGCAATTAATCTATCTTTGTTATCAAGTAAAATTTTTACAATATAATACTCGTTA
>Ga0256842_1000821_pt1 | contig 26972 bp, 28 predicted proteins | sample 4559240metaG_FD_185973 | JGI IMG/M metagenome (GOLD analysis project Ga0256842, IMG submission 185973) | Hydrothermal vent microbial communities from Guaymas Basin, Mexico - 4559-240 | ecosystem: Environmental > Aquatic > Marine > Hydrothermal vents | place: Mexico: Guaymas Basin | collected... | reverse complement strand
TATGCTTTGGTATTTTAAAATATAGATAATCTATTTTTTCCTCTTTTTTTAGATTTTTAGGAAGTGATAATCTTATATATCCATCATCTAATACTTTTAGATGAATTTTGGTATAAACAACTTTATACTCTCCCTCTTTATCTAAATATCTTGGGATATGAACTCTATTTTTTAAACTGCTTTGATTTTTATTTTTTAATAGTTGAAAAAAACTCTTAAAGGAGTTATCAACCTGTTTTAGTGTCTGTTGTGAGGCATTTGATGGAAGATTTTTATATTCAATCTCTTCTTTTAATATATGATAAGCTTTTTTATATGATAGATACTCCTTTGTTTTAAAAAAATGTTGTCTAACTCTATATAGTGCTTTATTATACAAATCTTTTGAACTTCTTGTTAATCTTTTTAGGATTTTTAATTTTGTTCTGTTTTTACTTTTGATTTTTATATTTGTTGTTAAAAGCACTTCTTTACTCTATAGTTTATTTATGTTAAAAATAATTATACTATTTTTTTTATTAAAAAAAGTATCTTTTTTGATATAATTCGCCTAAAAGCTCAAATTCATCTCCACCTTATTGCTTTCGCAATTAAGATGGAGTTTTCTTTGAGGATATTGATAAATAGTTTACTATTTTTTCTATATTTTTGATACTCTATATTATGTCCACACCAAAGTGATTCTTCTTTAAGAGCTTTTAATAGTAAAACTATAATTAAAAGTGAAAAAAGTAAGAACTCAACTATAGTTGGTGTGGCTATAATTATAGATAACATCATAACAATAACAGATAGATATATAGGGTGTCGAATATATCTATATATTCCTGTTGTAACCAATTTACAATTTTCTCTTAATATTGGTTGTATATGAAAATTTCCCAATTGATTATGTTTTAATGCCCAAATTCCAAAAGCTAAACCAATTATAAAAACCATTATAGGATAAGGTGTAATACAAAAATTATGAGTAAAAATAATCATTAATCCGATTATGCTAAATTGCATAGCAACTAAAATATTTGGATAATATTTTTTAATTTTTCTCATTTTTTAAACTTTTCAACTCTATTTAGTTTATATGTCACAGTTTTATCTTCTATCTCAATTATAGAAAAAAAGTTTTTGGTCTCTACCCAATATAAACCATTATCTTTAGTTTTAAAATAGTCAATATATAATTTTTTACCAAGTTCTAAATATTCACTATCTCCACTATATATATTTTGAGGAATTTTAAGATATTTCAGTGGGTCAAGTGGCTCTTCATTATTAAAATAAAACTTCCCCTCATATAATCTTGTAAGACTAGATAGTGTTCCGTCAATTTCTAATTTATTGGCTATAATAGCCCCGATTGAGCGAATATAACTCCCCTCACTTACCGTAATTTCAAAATGTATAAATGGGTGATTATAATTAACTAAAGAGATGTCATAAATAGTTGAGGTTATCTCTTTTAACTCCACCTCTTTTCCCTCTCTTGCTAACTGATAAGCTCTTTTCCCATCTATTTTTTTAGCTGAAAATTTTGGAGGATAATATTTAAGTTCTCCTCTTAAAGAGTCTAAAACTCTATATATTTTATCTATTGTAAATTCTTTAATATTTTTAATTGAGTCAATATTTTCTATATCTAAACTATTTGAGTTTGCACCTAACCAAAGAGTAGCACTATAAGCTTTTGGTGTTTTTTTTAGATATTGAAAAAGTTTAGTATATTGTCCTGTAGCAACAATTAAACAGCCCGTAGCAAAAGGGTCAAGAGTTCCTGAAAAACCCACCTTTTTAGTATTATATTTTCTTTTTATATAATTCATATATCTATTTGAACTAATAAATATAGGTTTATTTACCACAAAAAGTCTATTCATATCTAACCCTATACTGATTGAACAAAAGAGCTTAATATCTCTTTTTTATTTCCACCAAAATTAATATTTAGCTTATATTGTCTTCCCGATTTAGTTGAACTTTGAACTCTTCCAATTCCAAAAAGTTTATGTTTTACTAAATCACCTCTTCTAAACTGTGATTTTTTTGTAACCTTAAATTTCTCGCCTTTTACTAATCCAGCTTCTCCTAAAAAACGGCTTCTTTCCATTTTTTTTCTTTGACCTTTATAGAACCTACTATCAACATAACATAGAGTTAAATCAGATTTAGCTCTAGTAATAGCCACATATCCTAATCGTCTCTCCTCTTCCATATTACAACCCTCTCCTAAGAGTGGAAAAAACTCCTCTTCTAATCCTATAACATATAGATGTTCAAACTCTAACCCTTTTGATGCGTGAATACTCATAATAGTTATAACATTTTCATCAACTTGGTCTTGTTCACTTTGAAGAGAAATCTCATTTAAAAAGCCCTCTATTGTCTGATTTTCTTTTTGAGTTATACTCTCTCTAAAATATCCATAAAACTCATCAATATTTTGTACTCTATCAGCTCCATCTGCCATAAGTGAGTAGTAATTTTTAAATCCTATAGTTTTTTTAAATAGTGTTATAAAATCATCTAAAGAGTTATCTAGTTTATCTATTAGATAGTGAATATCTTTTACAAACTTTTTAAGTGAATTTGTAGCTCTTTTACTTATTATTTTAGATAACTCATCAGGAGTTTTTCTATCTAAGAGCTGAAATATTGAACACTGCTCTTCAAATGCTCTTTTTTTAAGCTTATTTATAGATACTTTTCCAATTCCTCTTTTGGGTTTATTAATAATTCGCTCTAAAGAGAAGTCATCATTAGGATTAGAAAATACTCTAAAGTATGAGATAATATCTTTTATCTCTGCTCTATCATAAAAACGCATACCATCTAAAAGTTTAAAACCTAACCCCTCTTTAATAAAACCCTCTTCAAGAGAACGAGAAAGGGCATTAATACGGTAAAGAACAGCAATCTCACTAGATAATACCCCTTTTGCTAATAACCCTTTTATCTCTTTTGCTATAGCTCTTGCTTCCATTGACTCATCTAGCGAATGAAATACCTTAATATTTTGACCATTACCTTTATGTGATATTAGCTTTTTACCTATTCTTTGATTATTATGCTCTATAAGTTCATTTGCTGCTTTTATGATAGGATTAGTTGAACGATAATTTATCTCTAATTTTACAGTTTTTGTACCTCTAAATCTTTTAGAGAACTCTAAAATATTTCTAATATTAGCTCCCCTCCAACCATAAATACTTTGGTCATCATCTCCAACAACACATAAATTATTATGTTCAGATGCTAAAAGCTCTAATAGTTTAAATTGAAGCTCATTTGTATCTTGATACTCATCAACCATAATATATCTATATCTTCTACTTGTTCTAATTCGTAAATCGTTATTATCTTTTAAAATTTGATAGGTAAGCATTAAAAGGTCATCAAAATCAACTAAATTATTTTCTATTATCTCTCTTTGGTAATTTTGATATATAGTTGCAATCTTTTTATAATCTCTTAACCCTTCAGTTTTTGCTATTACCTCCTCTGGAGAGAGAAGTGTATTTTTATATTTTGAAATCTCTGATGAGATAAATGCAATATTTAAATCAATACTAAGCTCTTTTGCCACTCTTTTTAATATTCGTTTTCTATCTTCACTATCAATAATAACAAAATTATTTGCTCTTCCCAGTTTTTCTATATGAAATTTTAAAAAAAGCAATCCAAATTTATGAAAAGTACATAGAAGTGGCATATATGAGTTGCTATTATTAATTAAACTTATAGCTCTTTGTCTCATCTCTTTAGCAGCTTTATTAGTAAATGTTAAAGTTAGTGTATTTTGTGGGTCAATTCCCACTTCACTTATAAGATAAGCTAATCTTGTGGTTAGCGTTTTTGTTTTACCACTTCCAGCTCCTGCTAATATTAGTAAAGAGCCATCAATATGTCTTACTGCCTCTTGTTGTGCCGAATTTAAACCGTTTAATACTTCTTCCATACTTATTTTGTTTTTTCCTAATTTTCTTTATTATACCAATAAAAAGATAAATCGTTAATTATATATTTTTTTTAAATATTCGACTTTCTTATAAAGAATTTTAATTATAATTTGATATAATGATTTTAATTAAGTATTACAAGGGTGTATAATGTTAAAAGATTTTGTAAAGATGGAAACATTCTTAACAGTTGCAAGAGAGAGAAGTTTTTCTAAGGCATCAGCTAAACTTGGAATTTCACAACCAGCAGTTACTCAACAGATTAAATATATTGAGAATTATCTTGAAGCTAAAATTATAGATAGAAAGAAAAATGGTATTAAACTAACTCCAGAAGGTGAAGAGTTTTATAGTGTTGCTACAAGATTAGAAAAATGTATAAATATTTTAGAAAAAGATGTACTAAAAATCATTAATAAAGAGATGACATTTAGATTAGCTGCTTCATTTACTATTGGTTCGTATGTAATCCCAGGTGAGTGTTTAAATACTATTAGTGAAAGTATTGGAAATGATATAAATTTAAGTATAAATGTATCAGAAAAGATTATAGAGGGTCTTAAAGATAAAAAGTTTGATGTAGGTTTAATAGAAGTACCTATATTTGATGAAGATTTAATATATAGAGAGTGGTTTGAAGATGAATTAGTAATTGTATCAAGTACTCCTATTCCAAAAATATTAAGAACAGAAGAGCTTTATGAATTTAAGTGGGTCTGTAGAGAAGAGGGTTCACACACACGGAGACTTTTAGGTGAAGTATTTGAAGATTTAGGTGTATCTTGTAAGAGCTTTAATGTATTATCAGAAGTTAGCAATACAACAGCAGCGTTACAGAGTGTAAAAAGAGCAAATAAAGATGATGACCAAGCGACCGTTACTATTATCTCAAAACATGCAGTATCAGAAGAGGTACATAGAGGAGAGATTTATGAGTCTAGGATATATGGATTTAAAATGACTAGAAAATTCTATATTGTTTATTCTAAAGATAATAAAAATAATGTCTTTATAGATAATGTTGTAAACTATATTTTATCTGGTAACTGTTAGAAAAGATTAAAATTTATAAATATACCCTTTATTGGGTATAAAAATATAATCTTTTTGCTACTTTATAAAACCAAGGAGTTTAATATATTTTTCCAATTTATAAGATATAATCTTGTAGGTATAGTAAATACCATCGCAGGTTTTAGTATTATTTTTATTTTAATGTTTTTAGGCGTTTCTGCAACTATTAGTAACGCTATTGGATATGGTATTGGTTCAATATTATCCTTTTATTTAAATAGAAAATATACATTTAAATCAACTCTAAATAGTAAGATAGTTATATTTAAATTTTTTACAGTTTTAGCCATAAGTTATGGAGCTAATTTTTTAGTATTGCAAGAACTCTTAAAAAGTATTGACCCATATTTAGCTCAAATTGGTAGTGCTATAGTTTATACTTCTCTTTCTTTTTTATTGGTTAAGTTTTTTGTGTTTAATAGATAAAGTGTCGATAAAAAAGGTAAATTTTGAATTTAAAAAAATTAATAAAAAACGGAGAAAATAAAAGAGTAGAGTTTAAAGAGAGGCTACCAAAAAACGAAAGTATAGTAAAAACAGTTATCTCTTTTTCAAATACAAGTGGTGGAAAGCTCATTATTGGAGTAACAGATAACCGAGAGATAGTAGGTATTGATGAAAATAATATTTTTGAACTTCAAGATAAATTAACCTCTTTAATTTTTGATAGATGTTATCCAAATATTTTACCTGAAATCTATACCCAAAACATAGATGGTAAACTACTTTTAGTCATTGAGATTTTTCGTGGTAATTTGCTCCCTTATTATCTAAAAAAAGAGGGTAAAAATAGAGGTACTTATATTCGAGTTGGTGCTAGTAATAGAGTAGCTAGTTTTGATAATATTATAGAGCTTGAACGACAACGAAGAAATATAAGTTTTGATGAAGAGGAGAATTTTGATTACTCTTTGAATGAGTTTGATTTGACTCTTATCTATAAAGAGTTTAAAAAGATTGGTAAGAGTTGTGATTTTGAGAAGTTAAAAAATATGAAGTTAATCAAAGAGCTAAACGGTAAATTTATGGCTACTAATGCTTTAGCTATTATCTTTGGTAGATTTGATAATGTTATGATAAAGTGTGCTAGGTTCAAGGGTACAACTATGGAGACTTTTATAGACAAAAAGGAGTTTAAAGGTAATCTATTTGAGATTTTAGATAACTCTATTAAATTTTTACAAAATCATCTACATCTCAATGCTAAGATAGAGGGAATAAGAAGAGTTGAACAGTATGAAATTCCTCTATTAGCTCTTAGAGAGATTGTTTTAAATGCCATTATCCATAGAGACTACACTAGAAATAGTGACATCAAAATAGCAATATATGATGATATTGTAGAGATAATATCTGTTGGTGGTTTTGTTAATGGTTTAACCATAGATGAGATTAGCAATGGTAGAAGTGAGCTTAGAAACAGGGTAGTAGCCAATCTTTTTAAAGAGTTACATTTTATAGAGAGTTGGGGAAGTGGTATTGGTAAAGTTAGAGATAGTTGTAATAAAAGAGAAATTAAATTTGAGTTGGTAGAAAGAGGATTATTTGTTGAAGCTGTTTTTTATAGACCAAATAAAGAAAAAGTATCGGATAGTATCGGAAAAGTATCGGATAGTATCGGATTGTTAGACCAAGAAGAGAATATAGTTAAATTTATTAAAAATAATTTTAAGATAACTTCTAAAGATGTTGAAAAATTATTACAAGTAAAAGAGGCTAGAGCTAGACGAATTTTGAAAGAAATGGTTGAAAAAAGTATTATTGAACGATTGGGGCGTGGGCGTAGTACTTATTATGTTTTGAAAGGGAAATAGTGGAACTTATTTATTTGTGGGTTGAGGATTATAAAAATATACATAATCAGGGATTTAATTTTTCATCAAAATTTAATTGTCATTATGATGGTGAAACCTTAACTATTGATGATAATGTTGATAAAGATGGTAATAAACAATATATAGAAAACTTTTTTGGAGATAATATTAATGTTACTGCTATTGTTGGGAAGAATGGGAGTGGGAAGAGTAGTATTTTGGAATTTATTTTAGATATGTTTGCAGAAAGACATAATATGTATTTAAAAAATTTTATATTTATATATTTTTATGAAAAAAAACTTTATAAATATAGTAATTTTAAATATAAAATATTTTCAAATTTGAGTATAGAAGAATATTCAAATTATTATAATTTGATAAATCATCACAAAGATGCAATTGCAGTTAACATTAATAGTGAATATAAAGAATTTGAAATGAGAAATAGCCAACAAATATTTAATGAAAATAACAAGTATGATAAATATTCTAGTAATTTAGTTATTTTAGAGAATTATATTATCTATAAAAATCAAGTAAATAAAACTAAAGAGAATTTTTTTATACCTCATAAAATAAGGATAAGTATAAAAACAATAGGTCGTTATCTATCTATTTTAAGGGATAATAGAGTCTATTATTCAGATAATGATTGGGAAAAGATTTTAAATTTAATTGCTATGCTTAAAGATAAAAATTTTAATGAAAGTTTAGAAATTATAAAAAAAATTTTTAAATTAAAGAGAGAAAAGCATAAAAATTATAATGAGTTTATAACTGGATTATATCATGATATGAAAAATTCAAATCAATATTATTTTGATGAATATTTATTAAAGAGTGAAAATATTCCTAAAATACTAAAAAAGTATAGATTAAATAATTCCATAGCTATTGAGAATATAGACGATTGTTTTTTATCTTATATAAAAAAATTACCATATATATTTAAAATTGATTTAATTGATAAAAATGACATAAATATTGATAGTTTAAGTTTTGGTGAGAAACAACTATTTATTCAACTTCACTATATATTAAGTTATTCTTCGAAAAAAGAATATAAACTATGGCATACTAGTATAGACTATGAAGAAGAGGAAGATGTAAAAATAAAAAATATTTTTATATTTTTAGATGAATTTGAAATAGGATTACATCCACGGTGGCAAAAAAAAAGTATAAATTATATTATTAATTTTTTGAAGGAACTTAAAGGTATAAATTTTAATATTATTCTAACCTCCCACTCCCCATTCCTCCTATCCGACATTCCAAAACAAAACATAATCTTCCTAGACAAAGACGAAAAAGGAAACTGTATAGTAGTAGATGGATTAAAAGAGAAAAAAGAGACATTCGGAGCAAATATCCACACCTTATTAAGCGATAGCTTTTTTATGGAAGATGGTTTAATGGGAGAGTTTGCAAAAAATAAAATCCAAGAGATTATGGACTTTTTAAATAACAAAAAAAAGATAGAAGAGATTTCAACCAAAGAAGAGCATATAAAACAAGTTATAGAAAGCATTGGAGAGCCATTTTTAAAAGATAAACTTTTACAAATGTATTATAATAAATTTGATACCAAAAAACAAGAGCGAATAAAAGAGTTAAAAGCTGAACTTAAAAGGCTTGAAAATGGTTAAAATTAATTTCAATCAAATATTATTTAAATTACATTGTAATACTATTAAATCAGAAATAGAGAATTTAATTACTCAAACTTGTAAAAATGGTAAAATTGTTAAAAAAAGAAAAAAGTCAAATGGAAAATTTGAAAATTATAATTATTTAACACTCTCCCAAACAGATATAAATTATTTACAAAACTTAAATCTTGATTTGCTTATAAAAGTAAAATTCCTAAAAGAAATTATAGATGAGATGGAAGAAGTAACTAAAAACTCTCATAGATATAAACTACTATTTTATATTTTTGTTGAAAGAGGTTATGAAAAGTTCTTTTCTCAAGGTAAAAACAAAAAAAACTATTCAGCCTATGAATTTGTAGAAAAATTGGGGTTAGACACTTGTCCTTATTGTAATCGAAATTACACTTTTGTTGTTAGAAAAGGAAAGTTAAGACCTGAAATAGACCATTTTTACCCTAAAACTATCTATCCTTATCTTGCTGTTAATTTTTTTAATCTTATACCCTCATGTCAAACTTGTAATAAAATTAAAAGTAATAATATGAATTTTGATTGGATAAACCATTATGATATAGAGAGTGATAGTTATAAATTTACTTATATACCTAATAGTATAGAATTTGCAATAGTAGAAAAGGAGAAATATAACTTTGAGAGTTTTGAAATAGAGTTAAAAGGCAATGAAAGTAATATAGAACTATTCAAATTAAAAGAACTCTATGAACAACATAAAGATGTAGTAGTTGACTTACTTATCAAAAAAGCCTACTACCCACAAAGCTATATAGATGAACTCTCAAAATTTGGCTTTAGCCAAGATGAGATTTATAGATACCTTTTTTCTAACTATAAGAAAGAAGATGATTTACATAAACGACCATTAAGTAAACTAATACGAGATATTTTAGAAGAGTTAAGGATATTATGAGAACCCCACAAAAAGATAAAATAGGTCTGCTTTTGGCACTTTTTATAATAGGTATTATATATCTAAAAGCAGTAGTTGTAAATGTAGAGAGAGTAAATAGTTCCAAATTTATTATATACTCAAATATAGCACAAAATGCAAACTTTCATATAAAAACTACTTATAAAAAGAGTAAGTTAGTCTGTAATGAGAAGAGTATTAAAATAGATATAGATAAAAAGCATGACTATTTTTATAGAGGCGAAGAGCAGATAAGTGTTGCTTTAAAGAGAGGGGAAAATATATGTAAGGGTGATTATATAGGGCAAGATATAGAGCAAAAAATTTCGTTTATAGATTTTATAGTTCTATTTATATCTCTTATAGTTCCAATCTCTCTTTTAATATTTAAACTCTTTATATATATATTAGATAGAGTCAATTTAAATATAAAAGAGCATAAAATCATGGAAAAAAGCAGTACAAGGTGGATATTTTTAATAATTTTATTGGGAATTGCTGTTCGTATTTTATATTTTCAAAAGTATGGAATTATGCTATTTCAACACGATTGGCAAGGACATATTGACTTAATTAAATATATAGCTTCAAACTACTCTATTCCAGATATGCCAAATAAGGGTTGGGAGTATCCTCAACAGCCTCTATATTATATTATAACTGCTTTTATATATAATATTTTAATATCTTTTGATTTTAGCTCTAAAGATGCACTACACTATGGAGTTGGGTACTTTTCACTACTATGCTCTTTTATCTTTTTATATTATAGCTATAGAGTCGTAGAACTTTTAACTAAGAGCAGATGGGTTTTAATGGTCTCTATGCTCTTTTTAGCCCTTACTCCATCTTTGGTTTATATGAGTAGTAGAGTTAATAATGATGTTTTAGTTCTAGCACTCTCATCTATAGCACTATTTTTTAGTATAAAAGCATATTATAATAATTTTGAGAAATACTTTTATTTGGCATTAATATCTGTTAGTTTACTATTTTTAACTAAAATCTCAACAGCCTCCATAGAGTTACTTCTTTTTATTTTACTTATTATAAGTTATATTAAAACTAAAAAAGAGTTACCTCTTTTTATATTCTCTTTTGTTGGAATTTTTCTACTCTCTTGGACTCTTTGGCATCTATATACTCCACTAAATGGAGGGTTTTATATGGTAAATAGTGCCAAATTTCCAAAACAGACAATAGAACAACTAAATAGTAGTTACTTTTTATCATTTCATCTAATAGATTTACTAAAGCAGGGTTATAGCTATGTATTTGGAGTAGATAGTGTTAGATACTCATTTCCAACTTATCAATATGGAACTATGTTTTTTGGTGAGTTTGATTATAAGTTTTTTACAGATAAAACAGATTTTCTTTTAGTAGTTATGAAATCTATTTTAATTTTAGGAGTAGTTTATATTATAGGCTCTATTAGCTATTTAATACATTTTTATAAAGAGAGTTTAGTAAATAGAGTGATTTTTGGAGTTTTAGTTATTAACTTAATTCTAATTTTAAAATTTGTTATCTCTTATCCATCTATTTGTAATACAGACTTTAGATATTTTGTAAGCTCTTTTATAATATTTGGATATATTTTTGCACAAGGATTGGAGTATCTTTTTATATATCATAGAAAGATTAAATATATAGTAAGTTCTATATTGGCTCTTCTTTTTATAAATGAACTTATATTTTTTTATGGACTTATTTTCTAAAAACTCTTAATTTTAAGTCAAATTAGGATAAATTTTATCCTAATAATCATTAAAGGTAAAAAATGTCAAAAACAGGTGAGTTTAAAGAGATAGAGAGTGTCTGTACCTATTGTGGTGTGGGGTGTGATATTATAGGTGTGGTTAAAGATAACACTATAACTAAAATTTATGCAGAACAAGATGGGGTTGTGTCACAGGGAAAACTCTGTATTAAGGGAAAGTATGGTTATGACTTTATTGAAGCCAGAGATAGAGTAAAAGAGCCTAGAGTTAGAAAAAGCTTTTTAGATAGAAATCCAAAAATAAAAGAGTTGGTATCTTCTAAATTAAAGCCTTTTGATAATACTTTTTTTACTTGTGATTTAGATACTGCTACAACTATAGCTTCTATAAAACTATCCGAAATAAAAGAGGGGTTTGGAGGTAAAAGTTTTTGTGCTATTGGTGGGGCGAGAACTAGTTGTGAGAGTGCTTATGCTTTTCAGAAGTTTTGTAGAGAGAGTATGAACTCACCTCATATTGATAACTGTGCTAGAGTTTGCCACTCTCCATCTCTTAAAGGTATGAGAGCTACTATTGGAGAGGGTGCAGCTACTAACCCTTATAATGATATTTATGAGTCTGAATTTATAGTTGTAATTGGTTCAAATACTATGGAAGCTCACCCAATTGTAGCAAATCGTATTATTGATATGGCTAGAAAAGAGAATAATTTAGCTGTAATTGATGTAAGAGAGACAAAGTTAGCTAAACTTGCTAAATATAACTCTATTATCCCTTATGAAGCAAACTTACTTATTTTAAATATGATGGCCTATGTTATTATAGATGAGGAGCTTTATAGTAAAAACTTTGTAGCCAAAAGAACTAAAGGTTTTGAGGAGTTTAAAGAGAAAATTTTAAATGACCCTTATGCTAACCCTGAATTTTTTAAGAGAGTTGAGGGGTATGAGTATTTAGCTAAAATAATACCTAATATTGCTAGAGAATATGCAGTTAAAAAATCTATGATATTTTGGGGACTAGGTATTACAGAACATCTTGATGGCTCTTATGCTGTTATGGCAATGACTCATTTAGCTATTATGACTGGAAATATTGGTAAAACTGGAGCTGGACTTATGCCTTTAAGGGGTCAAAATAATGTTCAAGGTGCTTGTGATATGGGCTGTTTGCCATATTATGACCCAGATTATCAAAAACCAAAAGAGATTGGACTTATGACTCCTCAACTAATTGATGCTATGTTAGATGGAAAGATAAAAGCTCTTTTAAATATGGGAGAGGATATATCTCATATCCACCCAAATATTAATAAGACAGATAGAGCTTTGGATAATTTAGAGTTTATAATGGTTCAAGAGTTATTTATGACAGATATTGCAAAGAGGGCTGATATTATTATTGGTGTAAAGAGTGCTTATGAGAAGACGGGAGTATATATTAATGCTATGAGAAGACTTCATCTATCTCAACCGTTAGTTAAATCTAATCTTCCTGATGATTGGGAGGTTTTACAGATGTTAGATAATAAATTAGGTGGAGATTTCAATTTTAAAAGTAGTGAAGATGTTTGGGAAGAGGTTACAAAAGTAGCTCCTCAAAGGTTTAGTGGAGCAAAATACTATAGACTAAAAAGACATAGAAAAAGAGGAATGCAGTGGCCTATATATCATGAAGATACACCTGTTCTTCACCTATTGGATTTTAGAACAGATGATGGATTGGGTAGATTTGTATATAAGCAGTATAGCTTAAGAGGCATGGTAAAAGAGATAGTAGAGAAGAGATTTTATAGAGATGGTTTAGATGGATTTTACTTAACAACAGGTAGGACTCTAGCTCACTATAATAACTCTGCTCAAACTAAAAGAAGTAAAAAACTTTTAACTAAATATAATGAAGATATAATATTAGCGTCTCTAGAAGATAAGGGTAAATTCGGAGATAAGGTTATACTAAGAACGGAATATGGAGAGACCTCTATTTTAAATGTAAAATTTAGCGATAAAATAAAACCTAAAACTCTATTTTGCACATTTCACCATGCTAAATCAAAGATAAATGCAATATTTGGAGATGAGGCAGATGAGCTTATTATGACTGCTAGATTTAAATCTTTAAAAGTTACTATAGTTCCTCAAAATGGCTAAATCAACAAAAGAGAAAGGTAATTTTAATGAACAAAGAGCAATATCTTATATAGAAGATTTAGGATTTAAGATAATAGAGAGAAACTTTTATGCTAGAAAATTGGGAGAGATAGATATTATTGCTTTTAAAGATGGGGTGTGGCACTTTATAGAGGTAAAATCGGCTGCAGCTGATTTTGACCCAATATATAATTTTACTCCTAGCAAATTAAGACGAGTTATAAATTCAACACTCTACTACTTAAAGGAGAAAAATTTAGATGTAGAGTTCTCTATAGATGTTATAGTAATTAGAGGTAATAAGATTGAATTTTTAGAGAATGTAACCATATAAGGCTATATTTTTTGATTAACATCATCACACTTTTATAAACATTTTGATACTCTAAGCAAAAACTATAAAATGGATAAATATGTTAATAGATGGACACGGAAGAGTTGTTAATTACTTAAGGGTATCAGTTACAGAGAGATGCAATTTTAGATGTCAATACTGTATGCCTGAAAAACCTTTCTCTTGGGTTCCAAAAGAGAATTTACTCTCTTTTGAGGAGCTATTTTTATTTATAAAAGTGGCAATAGATGAGGGGGTTAATAAAATTCGTATTACAGGAGGTGAACCTCTGCTGCGTGAAGATTTAGACTCTTTTATAAAAATAATACATGATTACAAGCCCGATATAGACCTAGCTCTAACCACAAATGGCTATCTTTTGCCTGAAACTGCACAGAGATTAAAAGATGCAGGGCTTAAACGGTTAAATATATCTCTCGATACTCTAAAACCTGAAACTGCTCATAAGATTGCTCAAAAAGATGTATTAAATAAAGTTTTAAAAGGAATAGATAAAGCTTTAGAGGTAGGACTTGGAGTTAAAATTAATATGGTTCCTTTAAAAGGTATAAATGATATAGAGATATTAGATGTTATGCACTACTGTATGGATAGAAATATAAAGATACGATTTATAGAGTATATGGAAAATCGTCATGCTTCAGATGCTATTAAAGGAATGCACGGAAAAGAGATTTTAGAAAAGGTCAAAGAGGGTCATACCATTAAAGCTTTAGGAAGAGAGGGAGCTAGTCCATCATTTAACTATAAAATAGAAAATGGATATGAGTTTGGTCTTATTGACCCACATAAACATGATTTTTGTGAAAGTTGTAACCGTATTAGATTAACAGCAGAGGGAAATCTAATACCATGTTTATATTTTGATGAAGCATTAAGCATAGCAAAAGCTGTAAAGGAGGGAGATATAAAAGGTGCTAGTGAGGTTTTAGCTACAGTTTTAAGAGATAAACCAAAAGAGAATAGATGGAGTATGGACAATTTAGATGAAGAGGATATATCAGCTAGAGCTTTTTATGAAACAGGTGGTTAAAAATAAATTAAATAAAGGCAAGAATTAGATGTTCTATTTAACTGAACAGTTCTTCTCTATACAAGGGGAGGGGAAATATGCAGGTGTTCCATCATACTTTTTAAGAACAGGAGGTTGTAATCTATCTTGTGCAGGATTTGGAGCAAAATATAAAATAAATGATTTAGAGTGTTTAGGGTGTGATACATATTTTGCAGTTGATTCTCATTTCTCATCACAGTGGCAAAAGATAACAGATGCTAAAAGATTTATTGAAAAATTGGATATAAAATTTAGACAAATTGGCTACTTACCACATGTAGTAATTACAGGTGGAGAGCCTCTCCTCTACCACTCTGATAAAGTATTTTATACTGTTATTAAATGGTTAGTAAAAAGAGGCGTTCTAATTACATTTGAGACTAATGGAACTATAGAGATAAATTTTAATAAATATCCAGCCTATAAAAAAACGATGTTTGCACTATCTATCAAGCTTAGTAATTCAGGTGAACCATTTTCAAGAAGAGTTAATTTTAATGCAATAGATACCATTATGAAAAATAGTAAAGATAGCTTTTTTAAATTTACAATTACAAAAAAACTTATAGAAGCGACTGCATTAGAAGAGATAGCAATAGTCACTCAAAACTATCAAAGACCAACTATATATTGTATGCCAGTAGGTGAAAGCCGTGCTACTATTTGGCATAATGATAGAGCCGTATTTGAGTTCTGTATGGAGTATGGATTTTACTATAGCGATAGATTACATATTCGTGTTTTTGATATGACACAAGGCGTTTAGACAGAGATTGACCTAAAATAGTGCTATAATCCATAAAATATAATATTTTATGGAGATAAAATGGCACTAGATAAGAAAGTAAAAAGTATCTTTAGACTCATGGAGATACTAATTGATAAAAAAAAGATAAAAGCCAGTGATAAAGAGATTGCTAAAGAGTTAGGATATAGTACTAAAACACTAGGCAGACATTTAAATGATATATCCTCACTCTATAACTCAATTATAGAGGTTAAAGAGGGTAAAAATAGAGTTTATGAGTTAGTTGATGTCTCTTATATTTTTGAAAGAATTATAACCAATAGTGATGATTTATATTGGTTTTTTGATTTAGTTGATAGATGGGATAGCAGTATATTTAAAGATATAGGTTATGAGGTCTCTAAAAAAGAGAGAGATGTATATCTATATAAAAACTCCCCATTTGAAGAGCTAAAAAGCGATAAACAGAAAGATATTTTTAGAAGTTTAAAATCTGCAATTATCAATAGAGAGTACCGTGATATTTACTATATTTACAATAAACCAAGAGTTCATAAACAGGCAATTCCCCTTAAACTTATATTTATGGAGCAGAATTGGTATGTAGCTATTATAGATAAAGAAGAGGGATTTAGGTTTTTGCGTATCTTTTTTATTGAAGATATTAAAAATTCTGCAAAACGCTCTTATGAGAGAGATTTAAAAGATAATGAACTTAAAGAGTACAATAACTTTCTAAAAACCTTTCAAAACCCAATGACAAAATATAACACCCCCAAAAAAACAGCACATATAAAAGCCTCACCAAAGGTAGCTAAATATTTTGATAAAAATATGAAACAGCACCTAAAATCTGAAAAATTTATTAAAAAATATAGAGATGGCTCTGTAGAGTTTATACTTGAATATACTCAATCTATAGAGGTTCTACCACTTATTAAAAAGTGGTTGCCTGATTTAAAGATTATATCACCTAAAGAGTTAGAAGATGAGTTAAGAGAAGATTTAAAAATATATTTAGGAGAAGAGAATGGTTAAATTGTTAAATTGGTTTCAAATAAACTACCCAGAGCTTAAAAGAGAGTTACAAAAGTGTAATCATAACTTTAGTGAGAGTGAAACAAATCCATATCATGTAGAGGGTGATTGTTGGACTCACACTATGTTAGTGTGTAAAGTAGCACAACTAAAAAAGTACGATAGAGTAGTACAGGTCTCTGCCTTGCTTCATGACATAGCAAAACCAAAAGCAAGAGTAGAAGATAGAGAAAAAGGGTATGTTATCTTTTGGGGACATGAGGAGCTTTCAGCTAAAATGGCAAAACCTTTAGTAGATGATTTAGTTCAAAAAGAGATGCTTTTAGAAGAGGAGGCTAAAGAGGTTATAGAGTTAATAGCTCTTCACGGAGAGATTTATAAAGATAGAGAGGGAGTAGAGAAGAGATTAAAAGATAAACCAAAATGGTTACAACACCTTTTAGAGCTTCATGAGTGTGACGATTTAGGTCGTTTTTCATTAAGTATGAGGGAGATATAGTGAGATACTATTATATAGGCGTAAAAATCAATACAGAGTATAAAGCCCCATACTTTATAGGCTCAATGATAAGAGGAGCTTTTGGATATGCTTTAAAAAAGGTAATATGTATTAATCCAAGCTTTAAGTGTGATGGCTGTTTTGCTAAAGATAACTGTTTATACTATAGCTTTTATGAGGAGAAAAACAGTTTTCATAAATACCGTTTTGATATAAACTTAGGAGATTATAGGTTTGATTTTGGATTGTATCTATTTAATGAGGCTTGTGATGGATTACCCTATATTTTAAGTGCTTTAGAGATGGTACTAACTCAAAATGGACTAACAAAAGAGAACTATAAATTTTCAGATTTAACCATAAGTTTAAATCAAGAACCTATTTTTAATGGAAATGAGTTTAAATCTTTAAATATTTTACCAAAAAAGTTTGAAATAGACACCTATTGTCCAAACATTAAGATAAAATTGCTAACACCACTTAGAATTAAAAAAAATAATAGGTTTTTAACCAATGATATAGATATAGAAGATATATTGCGTTCAATATATCAAAAAGAACAAGAGTTTAAAAAAGGAGAAAAGGCATTTAAATTAGACTACAGACCAACTTATAGCACAACAGTCAAAGCATTAAACTATAAACCACTACTTAGAAAGAGTAATAGACAAGGAAAACGAATGAATATGGATGGAATTATGGGAGAGATAGCAGTTTTAAACTTAGATAAGAGAAGTTATAGACTATTTAAACTAGGTGAGATAATAGGAGTTGGAAAGCAGACTGTTATGGGGCTTGGGAAGATTGAGGTTGAGGAGATTTAGAGATGTATAAAAAGAGATTAAATTCATATTTTATAGAGACCCAAAAACATATTGAGTTAATAGAGGAGTCTTTAGATGTTTTAGAGAAAAAAGTTCCAATTAAAGATTATGGTAGTTTAAATCAACTAGAGAGATTTGCACTAAATGCTCTAATTTTTAGATTTTCCAAACTACAAGATTTAATAGGAGCTAAAATTTTTAGAAACTATTTAGAGTATAGTGGATTTAATACAACTGAAAAGAGTTTTTTCGATATTTTAAAAGAGATAGAGAAAGAGGGCATTATAGATATTGATAGTTGGAATGAGTTAAGAGTATTAAGAAACAAAATTGCTCATGATTATCTAGAAGATGCAGATGAGGTTATAGAGAGTATAAACCTTTTTATTAGTAGAGTTGAAGTAGTAATATCTATTGCAAAAAAATTAGAGCAGAAATTTTATGAGATTAGAAAAAAACGAAATAGAGATAGTTAAAAAGAGTATAGAAGCCATTTTTGGTAAATCTAAAATATATCTCTTTGGAAGTAGATTAGACAATAGTAAAAAAGGTGGAGATATTGACCTTTTTATTGTACCTGAAAATAGAGACACTCTTTATGAGAAAAAGATAAAAGCTATAGCTAAATTAGAGAGATATTTATATAAACCTATTGATATAGTAGTTCATAAGGATTTTAAAAGAGAGATTGAAGAGGAGGGGTTGAGTGGGGTTTTATTAAAATAAAATTTTTGACAAAAAAATTAGATAAAATAGCAAAAAGAGATTTATAAATAAAAAAGAGGGAAAAGATGAATAAAATAGATATATATGAAAAATCTTTTTTAGAGTTGGTAGAAAATTTAAAAACCCAAAAATTCTACTCTTTAAAAAATATTTTTGATAATAAAAAGGATTATGGTTTAAATATTTTAAATCCTGATAATCTTATTGAACAAAAAAATATATTTTCAATAGATAGTCTTATTGATAAATTGTATAAAGACAATATTAAATTGGCAAATCAATCTATCAAATCAAATAATATAGAGTATCTTTTAAAAAAATATTTGACATATCTATCAAAAGATGGTCAAATTTCCTATTATGAAGAGTTAAAAAGAGAAGTTTTGTTTGCAGATAAAGAGATAGATAGTTATTTCTTAATTGCAGGTGATTTTTTTGGTATTCAGAAGTTTATATTTTCGGATATAAATGCTAAATATGCGTCTAAAGTTTTAAGGGCAAAATCTGCTTATATTCAAATTTTTACTAAAATTGTAGCTCATTATATAGTAGATGAGTTAAATATTAGTCATTTGCATATTATTACAACAAGTGCAGGAAAATTTGAGATTTTATCTCCCAAAATAGATGAGGATAAATTAAATAATATACAGAATAAACTAAATGATTTCTTTGTAAAAGAGTATTTTGGTGAAAGTGGAATTGGCATTAGTTGGATTAAGTGTAAAAGAAGTGATTTTGAAAACAGTAAGAAGTATAAAGAGATAAGAAAAAAATTATCTGATAGTGTAGAGGCTAAAAAATTTTCAAAATTTAATCTTAAATCTATTAATCCTATAATGGAATATGATAATGATATAGACAATCAAAACTTATGTAAATTTTGTAATAAGAAAAAAGGAAAAGAGAGAAGAGATAAAAATGAACCTGATGAGACATATGTAGCTTGTGATAATTGTGAAGAGTTTATTCAACTTGGTAAATATTTGACAACTAAAAGATATATCATTTTTACCAAAAATATAGAGGATGGTATGAATATTTTTGATAATTATTCTATTAGATTTGATATTGAATTTCAACAAAATAATAGACCTGCTATTGGAATTGATGATTTTTTAATATATGATATAGCAAATGAGGATAAATATAATGGATTTGCTAAATGGGAATTAAGTTCTTATGTAAAAAATAATAGATATGGAAAAATTGATACATTTAATGAGTTGGCAGAGTGTAGTTGTGGAAAGTGTAACGATGGTAATGAGGATAAACAGGGAGTTGAAGCAATTATAGCTTTAAAAGCTGATGTGGACGGCATGGGAAATTTTATAAAGAACTCATCAGTTACAGATAGTTTTACAAAGTTTAACTTTTTTTCTCGAATAGTTGATTATTTTTTTAGTGTTTATGTTCCTTATCTTATGGAAAAGGAGTATCATCACACTTATACTATTTTTGCAGGTGGAGATGACCTATTTTTAGTTGGTTCATGGAATGAGGTTATTGATTTAGCAAAAAGAGTTAGAGCTAATTTTGAAAAATTTATTCAGGAAAGAGAAGATTTGAGTATTTCAATGGGATTAATTCTTATAAAACCAAATAGACCTATAAATTATATTGCCGATATTGCAGAGAATGCCCTTGAAGAGGCAAAGGATTTTTGTTGTATTCAAAAAGAAAAAAAGTGTATAGAGATTTTAAAAGATAGAGAGAAAACATGTGATGATAAGAATAGAACAGATATTAGAAAAAAAGATGCAATAACTTTATTTGGGGAGACTGTAAAATGGGATAATTATTTAGAAATATATGACAATTTAGAAAAGATGTATAATATAAAAGATAATTTAAATACATCAAATCTATATACTCTATTAGAGATTAGTAATATGGCAATTAGACTTAAATATAAAACAGATGAGTTTAAACTTAGAGATGCTTTATGGAAATCTAAATTGAGGTATCTATTTAATAGGAATATTAATGAGAGTTATCACTATTTAATAGATGATTTAAATAGTAGTTTAGAAAATTATCCCAAAGAGACTAAAATGTTTTTAGTTGAATTTATTTATAAAAGGAGAAAAGCGTAATGGAACTAATTGATTGGAATAACAAGGATTGGAAAAACAAAGAGAATGGAGATTTTATATTTGATTTAGCAAATATAACAGAAAAAACTTTTGATATAACTGCTGAAAAATGGTCGAAAGTAATCGTCAATGCAGATAGAGGAGTTGAAAAAAATCAACTTAGAAATTTTTATGATAAAGTATTAGAACTTGAAGAGAAAGTAATTAATGCAACAGATGGTGAATTTGAAAGTAAAGTTTTACCATTTATCAAAATGCTAAATTCAAAAGTAGCTTATGCCAAAAATAAGCAACAAGGTTCGGTTAATGAAGCATTTGTAATTTTTATGAGAGAAGCAATTAGCCAAATTAAAAATAAAGAAACATTTACGAATTTTAGATTTTTGTTTGAGGCTATTTTAGGATTTTTTGAAAAAGAAGATATAAAAAAGGTTGGCTATGACAGAGCAAAACGAAAGAATATAGTTGATTGTAAAAAAAGTATTTTTTTTATCAAACAAAATAAAGATAAAGTAATTTGTAAAGGAAAATAAAAGATGATAAAAACAGAACTAAGAATAATAACAGGTTTACATATAGGTGGTAGTGATGATACTATGAAAATTGGTGGGATTGATAGTGCTGTAGTGAAACGAGAGATTTATGCAAATGCAGATGGAACTATTAATTATAATGGAACAGGAAAAAGAATTACAGAACCATATATTCCTGCTAGTAGTTTAAAAGGAAAAATTAGAAGTCTTTTAGAACATAAATTTGGGCTCATAGATAAACAAAAAGAGTTATATGAAAATCATAGAGATAGTAAGAAAAAGAAAAAAGTTGGACAAGTAATTGATAGTGATTTTATTAAAGATTGTAATGATGAAATATTAAAGAAAAAGGCTCATTTAATTATTACTCTATTTGGAGAGAGTGCAGGAAGTGGAGATACCCAAAATATTAAAATAACTAGAGCTATTTTTAGAGACTCATTTTTAACAAAAGAGAGCAGAAAATTATATCTTGATGAAAAAATAAAACTTTCAGAAGAAAAAGCAGAAAATACAATTAATCGTGTTACTGCTACGGCTAATCCAAGATTTATGGAGAGAGTTCCAGCAGGTATTGAGTTTAATTTTGAGGTAGTTATACGAGAATTTAAAGAGGATAAAAAATTACCACTTAATAAAACTACTATAGAGCTGGGATTAAAACTTCTTGAAAATGATGCTTTGGGTGGAGGTGGAAGTCGTGGTAATGGAAAAATAGAGTTTAAGATATATCAAAAAGAGAATAGAGATATAGCTCAAGAGATAAAAGATTTAATAACTGAAATTGAAGGGAGTTTAAATAATGGAAATAGTAACTCTTAAAATTAAGCCTTTATCATCTTTTGGAACTATCCCAAAAGGGGATACCATATTTGGTCAAATATTGGCATATCTATTTTTAAAAGGGGATATGGAATTTCAAAACTATTTACAAAAAGAGCCTAAACTAATAGTTTCTGATATAATGCCTTTTGGATATATTTATAAACCCGTTTTGCCCTTAGATTGTTTTAAAAAGCCTGATGGTCAAGAACTTGATAAAAAAAAGGAGCGAAAAAAAGATTTTATCTCTATAGAAAATTTACAAAATGGAAAACTATATCTTTGTGAAAAAGTTAAATATTTTGATGAGGTAGCTACTGTTAAAAACAGTATTAACCGAGCAACATTTACAACTGATGTAGAGGGATTTGCACCTTATGGTTTGGTGGAGATACAATATTTTAGAGAACTTTGGATTTTTATATTGATTAAAAGCTCTATTAAAGATAAGATTATCAAAACTATTGAAGATATTGGAAAATTTGGATTTGGAAAAGATGCCAATTTAGGGAAAGGTAATTTTGAAGTTGAAGAGATTAATAATCCAATTAATTATAATATAGAGAGCGACTATTATATGTCAATTTCTCCCACAATTTTAAATGATAGTAATGTTATTCAGAGTTGGTATAATCCATTTACTAGATTTGGTAAATTTGGCTTAGATAGAGCTTATAAAAATGCTTTTAAAAAACCTGTACTTATGGCAGATAGTGGAGCAGTTGTAAAACTAAAAGAGAAAAAAGAGTATTTTGGAACAGCTTTAAATAATGGGATTAAAGATAAAATCTCTCATTTACAAGGTTACTCTATTGCTATACCTTTTAAAATAAAGGATAAAAAATGTCTAAATATAAATTAACTACCCTTAGCCCCATTCATATATCTAGTGGTAATGAATTTGAATTAAACTTCAATGCTTTATATAAAGATGGTTATATTTATCTGTATGACGAGTTTAATATTGTGGATTTTTTTATTGCTAACAATATTATAGTTCCTCAAAACCTAAATAATTTAAAGAACATAATTGAAAGAAATAGGACCAAGATTATAGAGTCAAATTTACATATTAGAAAAATAGAGAGCAGTTTTTCTAATTTTAATAAACCAATATTTGAACAACTAAACACATCTTATAATCCTATTATTTCGGGAAGTAGTATTAAAGGAAGCATTAGAACTGCTATTTTAGAGTGTTTATATAATGACGATACTGTTTGCAATGGTATAAAAGATATTATGAAAAATAAAAACTTGTCGAAAGATAGACTTTTAGATAAAAAAGGAAGGATACCATTTGATAGTGATTTTGCAAATATATTTAGATATTTAAAAATAAATGACTCTTTTTCTACCTTAGAGACAAAAAATTATAAAACAATCAATGTCAAAAAAGATAAATCTCATCAACAAGCAAGAGAATATAGAACGGAAGAGATTAGTAATTATATAGAGGCAATAAAACCTAATCAAACTTTTGAAATAGAGATTACAGATATAAGTGATAAACAGATATTTAAAAATATTGGAATTATCTGTAATAAATTTTATATTCCATTCTTTGGAAAAGATGAGCAAATATATGCTTCTAAAAAAGGTTATTTAAGAGATAAAGTTAAAAAACTGTCTTCAGATATTTTTCTTATTAATATTGGTCGTTTTAGTGGAGCAGAACAGAAGTCACTCAATAACATTAGAGAGATAAAAGGTGTTAAAGAGTTTGATAAGTCTAAAACAATAGCTAGAACCTTTGCATTAGAACAGAGTATAAAAGATAAAATTTATTTTGAGAATGAACTTTTGCCTTTTGGGTGGATTTTGTGCGAAAAATTGGATAATGGTATTTCAAATAGAGTGGATATATGGGAAAAACAGATAGATAGGTTTAATGCTATTGAAACTATTCATAAACTTCAAAATAAAAAAATAGAGGAACAAAAAATATTAGCTCTTGTTAAAGCTAAAAGAGAAAAAGAAGAGGAGGAAAAAAGAGCCAAAGAGGAAGCTAAAGAGAGAACAAGATTAGAGGCTATGACACCTATTCAAAGGTTAGTTCAGAGTTATATTGATATGGCACTACTTATTAATGATATGAAAAATGGAAAAATAGAAGATTTTGAAATTATAAAAAAAGAGTTAGCTAATGAAGTGAAAAAGATACTGCAACAAAATCCAAAAACTTGGGATAGAGCTAAGCAGAAAGCATTAAAGAGAAAAGAATATATTGAAAATATATTGAAAGAGGGATAAAATGAAACTATTAGTATTATTAATTGGAGGCAATCCAATTGCGAATTATGCTTTAATTAAATTTTTTAAAGATTATGAGTCAAAAGATAAAAACGATTTATTTAAATATGATAAAGTTGTGTTGATATATACTAATCAGACTCAAGAATTGTCTAAAAATATAAAAAACTTAAATGAGAATATTAAATTTATAGATATTAATCTTGAAAATAATGCTAGAGATATAAATGGGATAAAGGATAAAGTTAAAAATAAACTTCTTGAATTAGAGAATGTAAATTCAGTTCATTTAAATTATACAGGTGGAACGAAGCCTATGAGTGTTGGAACTTTTTTGGCAATAGAAGAGTTTAGTTCATCAGATATAAACAAGGTTTTTTCTGATATTTCCCCTTCAAATTATAAACTCTATTTGAAAAGAGAAGAAGAATTTCCTAAAGAGGGGAATATTGCACAAAGTGTTAATGTTTCTATAAAAGAATTTTGTTTATTGCATGGAGCAAATATTAAAAAATTAGATAATAAAAATAGCGAATTCTATAATACAAAATTTATCGAATACTTACTTAATGAAGTAAAAAATAATAAAGATTTTATAGAGTTTTGGAAAAAGGATTTTAAAGATTTAAAAGAAGAAAATTGGAAAGTTAAATTGCAGTTTCTTGATTTAGAAAAAATTTCAAACAACAAATTAAAGAAACTTCAAAAATTTATAAAAGGTATCTTTTTAGAAGAATATATATTTTATGTTTTAAATGGCTTGAAAGATGAATTAAAGTTTACAGATTTAGCATGGAATGTAGTTATTGAAAATAAAAGAAAAAAAGAGTTTGAATTGGATATAGTTATTACTAAGGGATATACAATTTATGTCATTAGTTGTACTACCGATAAAAGAGCATATATAAAACAAAAAGCTTTTGAAGCAAGTATTAGAGCAGAACAGATAGGTGGTATAGGAGCTAAACCTATACTTATCTCATTTGCAGATAAAAAGATTACTGAGAAAACAAAAGATGAAATGATTAATTATGCAGGTAAAAATAGTTTTGAAATTTTGGGCTTTGAAGATATTAAAGATATAGATAAATTGAAAAATAAAATAAAAAATATTTTTAGAGTTTAAATTCCAAAGGATTTAAATATGCGACTAACCCAAAAACAACAAAAAGCCATAAAAGAGACATTTTTAGATATTTTCTCCAAAGGAGAAATTTATCTCTTTGGAAGTAGAGTTGATGCTAGTAAAAGAGGTGGAGATATTGATTTATATATAGTATTAGAGGAAAAACTCCCTATCTCTACTCTTTTTAATAAAAAGATAGATTTTTTAGTAGAGCTAAAAAGCAAAATTGGTGAACAAAAAATAGATGTGCTTATCTCAAAAGATAAAAATCGTCCAATTGAACAAGAGGCATTGAAGAATGGAGTAAAATTATGAGACAAAATATTATAAAAGAGCGAATAGAAAAAATTTTATATGAGTGTGATAGGCATGTTTTGAGAATAGGTGAAGCTGTTGAAGATTTAAAAGAGTTTATGCCACTAGATAAGGATAAATATATATCACTAAACAAAAATCAAGTTCAACCATTAGACCAATTTCTATTTAGATTTTCAAAACTTCAAGATGCAATAGGACGAAAACTATTTAAACAGATATTAATACTTAAAGAAGATGATAGTTTACTAATACAAAATATGCCTTTTATTGATATTTTAAATAGATTGGAAAGATTGGGTATTTTAGAGGTAAAAAAGTGGGCAAGACTTAGAGATATAAGACATGAATTAGCTCATAACTATGATGATGAACCACAAGAGATGGCAGAAGCTATTAATCAAACCTATTATGAAAGAGATAATTTGATTGAGATATATAATAATACAAAAGCATATTATCAAAGATTAATAGAAGCATTAAGATGATTAAAACAGTATTTTTATAAAAAATATAAAAATAGACATTTTTTGACCAATAAAAAAAATATAATACCAATATAACTAAAAAAAGGAGTTAAAACAACAATGAAAAAACTAATTTTACTATTTTCGCATAATATGACAGATGAACAAAAAGAGGATGCTAAAGTCTCTTTTGGAGTAGAAGAGTTTATATCTTTACCCAATAATTTACAAATTATTTGGTCAAATATACCAGCATCTTTAGAAAATTTAAGCGATTATCTACAACCTATTAGAGACTATCTAATTGATAATATAGAGAGTGGTGATATGGTATTGGTTCAAGGTGATTTTGGTGCTACTTGTGCTATGGCATCTTTTGTAAAATCTATTGAAGGAGAGGCTATTTATGCCACTACTAAACGAAATGTAGAAGAGAAAGAGATAGACGGAAAAATTATTAAAACTTCCGTTTTTAAGCATGTTAGATTTAGAAAGTTTTAGGAGAATTAAATGAGATTAATAGCAACAATGGGTGCAAGTGGAATAGATAAAAAACATAAATATATTATTGATAATAAAGTTTATGAAAGTGAATTATCTTTTATGGCTTTAGCTAAAGCATATAATATAGAAGATATTATTGTTATAGGAACATCAAAATCTGAAGAAAAAATAACATCTATTTTGGAGAGTCACCAAAACTAGCACAAAATAAACAATGTTCTAGCTGTAACTATAAATAATTATTTAAATTACTTATAGTCAGGCAACCCTGTAATAGTCTTCAAGAATAAATTTTATGGATTCTTTTTTGA
>Ga0256842_1000820_pt1 | contig 26982 bp, 17 predicted proteins | sample 4559240metaG_FD_185973 | JGI IMG/M metagenome (GOLD analysis project Ga0256842, IMG submission 185973) | Hydrothermal vent microbial communities from Guaymas Basin, Mexico - 4559-240 | ecosystem: Environmental > Aquatic > Marine > Hydrothermal vents | place: Mexico: Guaymas Basin | collected... | reverse complement strand
GCTCTTTTTTTAAAGTTGTTATCATATCCACCCAAGATTCTTAAAGTTCCTTTTGGGCTTTTTATTTCCGGGAATCCCCATGTACCTGATTTTGTTTTACCAAAATATTCACCTGCTGAGATTTTAATATTAACGGTATCACCTTTGTTAGTAGAAAGAATTTCTGCCGCTTTTCTCATTGCCTTGAATAATTTGTTTTTAAAAAAAATATTATCACCATTTTTTAATTTTTTACCATTTTTGTATGCTTCTGTTTTTTTAGGTGCAACTAAAATAGTATAATCTTTTGCTAGTGCAGATATTGCAAAAAGAAAAGAAAGAGCTAGAACCATTGTTTTCATAAAAATCTCCTTGATAAATAAATGATTATCTTAATAGACTTCAATATATTCAAATAAATCAACTAAATATTGTTTAGTTGTTAAAATTTAGTTACTTAAAGTCTGATAATGATTTATTTTGTAAACTAAACTTAAAATAAAATAAAAAATTGAAATAAATAAAAAAAAACAATATAATAGTAAAATTGTGAAGGAGTAAATAAATGGTTGAAGAAAAAAGCAAGATATTTTCAATGTACTACATAAAAAAAGATAAAAATATCATTGGTCCATTAAAATATGAACAATTAAAAGAGATAATGTATAATAAAAAATTTACTGGAAATGAAAAAGTTTCAGAAGATCAAGAAACATGGAAAACTATTAGAGAAATATTACCAAATCTAGATTCTTTTTTATCCGCAGATCAAGAAGAACTCTATAATGAGACATTTTTAAATTTAATAAATAAAAAATCAGAATATAAAGTAAAAACTACTTTTAATATTACCATGGGGCCTTTTAATAACGAAAAATTTTTAAATTTAATTAAACAGGGTAAAATTGAAGGAAATTATGAAGTTATTTTAGATGATATGATTGTAGAGTTTAATAAGATAAAAAAAAGATTATTTAATAAAATTGAATTAATTTTAGCAGGTAAAGACTTTAAGCCTATAAAAGAAGAAAAGGTTAGGGAGAGACCGAAAAAAGTTAAAAAAGTTATAGCTGAAGATTTAGAAGAAATGGAAAATATTAAATCAATTGATTTTTCTGAAATCAGTTCTTTTGAAAAAAAACCTAAAATTGAGATTAAGAAAATTAAAAAACTCTCAGAAGAAAATATAAAAGGACTATTATCTACAAAACCTTTACTGTCTTTGTTGTTTACATATTCTTTAGATAAACTAACAGGGCTTCTAGAAATAACAAGAAAGTCTGATTTATATGAAGTTAGTTTTAAAAAAGGAAAATTAGCTTATATTTCTAGTAATAGACTTGATTTGTCGTTACCTAGATATTTAAAAGAAAAAAAGAATATTATTACACATTATGATGAAACTTTAGCTGATACAGTAATCATTCCTAAGTTGATTTCCGAAAAAAAAATAGATGCTTCTCAAATTTATGATTTATTAAAGGAGCTTGTAATGTACAGATTAGAAGAAATTTTTAAAGTAGATAACGGAAAATTTCTTTTTAAGCAAGGGGTTACTAGTAATGATACAAGTTTAAATATTGATTTTTTATCTCATATGTGGAAATTTACATCTAAATTGATTCCAATGGATATTGTTGAGCTTCATATAAAAAAAATTGAAGAGTTTGTCATTATAAAAGACGAAAGAAAATTTAGTTATAATAAGTATTTAAAATTAGGACCAACAGAATTTAAACTATTAAATAAAATTAATAATAAAGTTACAACCAAGCAATTTATAAATGCTTTATTAAAACAAAAAGCTGAGATATTACCTGTTTTCAAAAAATTAATTTATGTTTTATATAAACTTAGATTTGTCCAAAAGGGAGAATTTGTTAGTTCAAAAAATATTTTAGAAGAAATACAAACTTTAAAATCTCAAATTTTAAAAATTGAGAAAGAAAATAATCATTTTGTTACTTTAGGTGTTTCACAAGATACGCCATTGTCTAAGATTAGAAAGATTTATATAAAAGCGGCTAAAGATTATCATCCTGATAAGTTAAATAAAGAATCTAATGAGGAACTTAGAGAATTAAAAACTAAATATTATACCTATATTTCTACCGCATATAATAAAATTTCAACTCAGCAAAAACTTGAAGAATATATTAATGAATTAAATAGTGGTGTTGGTGAAACTTTTGATGCAGAATCTTTATTTAAATCAGAAGAATTATTTAATAAATGTAAAAAAGCAGTTAAGGTTGGAAAATATGAAAGAGCTTTAGAGTATGTAAATGAAGCAATTACTTTATTTGAAGATAATTATGAATTTAAGGTATATCTATATTATTTAAATTTTATTTTTATTTGGCAAAATGATTTAGGAAAAGCTAAATCATATTTATTAAAACTTGAAACTTTAATGAAAGAGATGGAAAAATATCCTGATGGTTATAGATTTTTAGGAAGAATGTATAAAATGTTAAAAGATTCTTCTAAAGCAAAGTTAAATTTTAAAAAACTGTATTCATTAATACCCTATGATACCGAAGCAAAGAAAGAAATAAGATGATTTTTATGAAATTATATAGGAAATTTCATTGTTTTCATTTAATATAAATTCTAGAGTCTGACTGTTACTTAATTTTCCTTCAAGAATTAAGTTTGCTAGGATATTTTTTATATCTCTTTCTATAACTCTTTTTAAAGGTCTTGCACCAAATTCAGGTTTGTAGCCCTTGTCTATAAAATAATTCAAGGCATCTTCTCTAAATTTAACAATAATGTTTTTTTCTTTCAGTAAAAGATTTAACATTTTTATATGATTTAAGAATATATTCCCTACAGCCTCTTTAGTTAATCTGTTAAATATAATAATATCATCAATTCTGTTCAAAAACTCAGGTTTAAATTTTAATTCTAGTAAATTATCAATTTTTTCTTTAATTTTTAATTTATTGTTTTCATTTAAAATAAACTCACTTCCAACATTTGAAGTCATGATTATAATAGTATTTTTAAAATTTATAGTATTTCCCTGTCCATCAGTTAAAACACCATCATCAAAAATTTGTAACATAATATTAAGCACTTCTGGATGAGCTTTTTCTATTTCATCGAAAAGTACAACAGAATAAGGATGTCTTTTTACTGCTTCTGTTAAAAAACCACCTGATTCATATCCTACATATCCAGGAGGTGCTCCAATTAATCTTGAAACACTATGCTTCTCCATATATTCACTCATGTCAATTCTTATCATATTTTTTTCATCTTCAAATAAATATTCAGCCAAAACCTTTGATAATTCTGTTTTTCCAACACCAGTAGGCCCCAAAAATAAAAATGTAGAAATTGGTTTACTAGAATCACTTAAACCAGCTCTATTTCTTTTTATTGAATTTGATACTAAACTTACTGTTTCATTTTGGCCAATAACTCTTTCTTTTATATATTTGTCTAAATTAATAATTCTATCCTTTTCTGTTTCAATCATTTTATTAACAGGAATACCCGTCATTTTTGAAAGAACTATTGCAATATCATTTTCATCAACATATTCTTTATAATATTTATTATTTCTAGATGATAACTTTATCTGTAAATCCTCAATTTCTTTTTCTAATTTAGGCATAATTCCATATTGCAATTCAGCTGCTTTATTATAATCCATACTTCTTTGAACTTTTTCTAGCTCAATTTTAGTGTTTTCCAATAAATTTTGTTTTTCTTTTAACTCTTGCAAAAGAGTTTTTTCTTTTAGCCATTCTTCTTTTAATAAAGAGTATTTCTTTTCAAGTTCAGCTAATTCATTTGCAACTTTTTTAAGTTTATCTTTATCAGCTGATTTATCTTTATTTAAAGCTTCTTGTTCTATTCTTAATGATATAATTCTTCTATTAATTTCATCAAGTTCAGTTGGCATAGATTCAGTTTCTATTCTCATAGTTGAAGTTGCTTCATCTATTAAATCAATAGCCTTATCAGGTAATTTTCTGTCAGCCATATATCTTGCAGATAATTTTACTGCTGCAATTATTGCTGAATCAGATATTTTTATACCATGAAATAATTCATATTTATGGGAGATACCTCTTAATATTGTAATTGCCTCATTTACAGAAGGCTCTTTTAAGTATATAGTTTGAAATCTTCTTTCTAGTGCCTTGTCTTTTTCAATATGTTTATATTCCTTTAAGGTTGTTGCTCCAATACATCTTAGTTTCCCTCTTGCTAATGATGGTTTTAATAAGTTTGCAGCATCCATTGAGCCGTCACCACTACTTCCTGCACCAATAAGCATATGTATTTCATCAATGAAAAGAATTATTTCGCCATTTGATTCCTCAACTTCTTTTATTACATTTTTAAGTCTTTCTTCAAATTCACCTTTATATTTTGCTCCAGCAACTAGTAAACCTAAATCAAGAGTTAATAATGTTTTGTTTAACAAAGTAATAGGAACATCCTTATCCACAATTCTTCTTGCTAAGCCTTCTGCTACTGCTGTTTTACCAACTCCTGGTTCACCAATTAGCATAGGATTATTTTTGGTTCTTCTTGATAAAACCTGCATTAATCTTCTGATTTCATCATCCCTTCCAATAACAGGATCTAATTTACCTTCTTTAGCTAATTTAGTTAAATTTATTGTATATTTGGCCAATTCACTATTAGCTTCGTCAACTTTATCTAGTTTTCCTAAAATATCTGATTTATTTATATTGTTTTTTGATAAAATATCTTTGGTACTATTTATTTTAAAAAATGATAATAATATATGTATAGGCATTATTTGTTTTGCCTCTAATTTTTTTATTTCTTCTTCGGCAATAGTAACCATTAAACTAATATCTTTTGAAAAATAAATATTTTCAATATCAACTTTGTCTAGTATTGGTAGTTTAGATATTTTATCATTTAAATCATTAATTAAACTATCTGTTTTTTCTTTTGCAAATAATAGTTTAATTTCATTTAATTCCAATAACTTGTAAAAAACATGTAAAGGTGTTACCTCTGAGTTTTTCTTTAGCACTGCAAAATATGCGGCTGTTTCAATAAGCTTATGTGTATCTTGTGAAAAGTTTTTAAAATTCATATATCCTCCTTCAATTTAATAATTAGAGTAGATTTAACTACTCATGCTTTCAATTATATAGTGAACAGCTTTTTTTATTTGTCAATGAATAAACTTTATTTTATACAATAAAAATACAAATGGAGAAAATACTTATATGTGCTCTAAATCATATATTTCATCCATTATTTCCGCTTTATCTGGGGAATTTGGAACTTTTTTAAGATATGTTTTAAATATTTTTAATGATTTTTTATATTTTTTCATACCTTTATACATATAGCCTAGTTGATAATAGTATTTACCTTCATTAGGATTAAGTTTTATTGCCTTTAAGTAATATGGTATTGCTCTTTTAAACTTTTCTTTAGTTCTATTAATTTCTCCAATCATATAGTATGCTTGAGCATTTTTTCTATCCAATTTAATTGCTTTTTTAAAAAATATTAATGATTTTTTTAAATTTTGCATTTTAAAAAATAAATTTCCCATTTCAAGTATTAATTTTATATTTTCAGGATTTATATTGTATGATAGATTAAAATATTTTAAAGCTTGTTTATTGTTATTTTCCTTTAGGTACAGAGAACCATACTCATACAATGCTTCAAATGTAGGTTTGATCTTAATAAGTTTTGCATAGGCTTCAAAGGCTTCAGATGCATGATTTAATGCAATATGTGTTCTTGCCACTTCAATTAAATATTTGTAACTCTTTTTATTATAACTATAAGCATTAGAAAATGCATCTAAAGCTTTGTTTCTTTTATCTAAACTTTGATATGTTTTGCCTAGGTAATAAAATGCTAAATGATTTTTCCCATCAAGAGACAATGTTTTATTTAATAAATCTTCAGCTAAATCATAATTTTTCTTGAAATAATATGCTATTCCTAAATACTCATTTGCTAATATGCTATTTGTTCTTATTTTTACTTCTAATTTTAACAACTTAATTGCATTGTCATAATTTTTAATTTCAATTTCTAATTTTGCAATTTCTATTCTTAATTCTTTAAAATTGGGAGAGTGTTTATATATATTGTATAAATTTTTTAATGTTTCTTTTGGAGATTGTTTTTTTGTATAAAACTTAATCATATTTATTCTAAAATGAAGATTTGCTTTATTTATTTTTATTTCTTTTTCATTTAATAATTCATTATATAGTTTTAATGATTTATTAAATTCTTTATTTTTGTAATAGAGTAGGGCTAAACCTTCTTTTACCAATGTATTTTGCTTAAAATCTTTAATGAAATCTTCAAGAAGAAGCTTCGCTTTAGCTTTTTTTCCTTTTTTAATATATTCTTCTGATAGTAAAACTACAGCATCTTGATATTTGTTATTTATAGATAGAGCTTTTTTTAGAAAATCAATAGCCATTACTGTATTTCCTAAACTATTTGATAGTAATGCAGAAAGGTAGTAAACTTCTGGTTTTTTAGGGTATTTATTTCTTAAATCTGTAGATATTTGACCTGCTTTTCCAAAATCACCATCTCTAATAAGTAGATTTATGTATATTTTGCTTATCTTAAAATCTTTTGAATAGTTTTTTTGGTATGTATTCTTAAGCATGCTAAGAGCAGCGCTATTATAATAATTGTGATAATAAAAATTTAATATTTCTTTAAAGAAAACATCATTTTTAACTTTAAGGTCTTCTGCAATTTTAACGAAACGATATGCTTCTTTTAACTGTAATTTTAATACAGCATTTCTAGCTTCTAATAAATATAGTTGAGTGAGTTCGTAAGAAGTCATTTCTTTTTTTATGCTTTCTGTTTTTCTTAATTCTTTTTTTACACTATCTAATTGATTATATTTTAGTAAGTATTCAATATTTAAAAAAATTGAATGTATGTGGTTAGGGTTTATTTCTTTTATTTTATTAAATGTTAATGAAATACTTTCATTTTTCATAAATTCTGTTTTTAATAATACAAAATAAGTAGAGAGCATTTTTTTAGAGTCAAGATTGCTAGCTGAAACTAATTTTTTTAGCTTCTCTAAATCTTTATTTTTATAGAAAATAATAGCTTTTAATTGTAATGAGTCAGGGTCATTAACAGCTATATTATTGATTTGTATCTTTAATTTATTGGGAATATCACTTTTTTTATTTAAAACTTTAGATAATTGATAATAAATAGTTGCTTTTTTTATAAATGCGGATTTATCTTTAAATTTTTTAATATCCTTATAATAAGTATCATAATCAGGAGCAAAAGATTCAATAATGTTTTCAATTGAAATAAAATATTTTGCCGCAATATATATATAGCTAGTCTTATAAAGGATATGATTAGGTTGTTGAGCAAGTTTATTGGAAATGTTATCAAGTGCTTTCTTATAGTCGCTTGGATTATCTTTATAGGTTTTTTCAATAATTTGTTTTATTTCTGGAGTCATAATAATTTGTTTGTTTAGGTTCTTATCCTTCATAAACATAAAATAATAACCTGATGCTCCACCTACAATTAATAAGGCCATTAAAAAAATCAGTAGTGGAGATATTTGAGTTTTTTGTTCCTGAACAGATGCTGATCTTGAATTTAGATAAGAATTTAAAGTATTTGAAGGTATTGCTTCTTGAGGTATTGAGTTTTCTTGAGAATTTATATCTTTTCTTTCTTTAATTTTTAAGGGAGGTATTTTTTTATCTAATTTAGGTTTATTTTCTTGGTTTTGCATTTCTTCAGTATTATAGAGCATTGAGGGAGAAATATCCTCAGCATTAAGTTGGTTTATATCAATGGAAAGGGATTCTTCGCTCATGTCCATATCTAATGCTTCAAGGTTATCTAGGTCATCAATTCCTGTATCTAATGATAATGAATTAGTTCCGAATAAATCTTCTTCGGGTTGAGAATTATCTAATTTTGCAAATAATTGTGCAGAACAATGAGGGCATTCAAAGGTAATTCCTTCATCAGGAATTGCAGCATCTGGTATAGAAGATACTGTTTTACATTTATCACAAGTTATATCCATAAATTTTACTCCAAGAAAAATAATAACATAATATAATATCATAATATTTATATGAATTTCAATTGAGAAGTAAAATTATTAATATATTTTAATAATTTTTATTATATTATGGTGAAATCTTGATGAAAAATGTTTTTGTAAGGTGGTTATAGCAAAAAATGTTAATGTCAGTTCTCAATAATGGATTTATTCACATTATGTAAACGGTAGTTTACATAATGTATCTTATAGGACATTGAGTGTTTGTTATTCTGATAGATAGTTTTCTGATAATCTTACTTCAATATTTCCTTGCTGGTATTCATTTTTAGCTTCCTTCAATAAAAGTATTCCTTTAAGATTATATTTTTCAGAAAAATATTTTAAATTTTTTGGTATTTCACTTTTCCTGTGCTTTACTTCTATGATTTTAGATATTTCATTATTATTTACTATGGCAAAATCAACTTCTTTTCCGTCTTTGGTTCTTAGGTATTGTAAATTATAACTTTCGCCATTACTGTCATTTTCGTATAAGCAGTTCTTTAACAAGGAAATCGCAACATAATTTTCAAATTTAATACCATTATCTCCTTTAATTAGTCCCGTATCAAAAAAATATATCTTTGGTTCTTTTAATAAACTTCGAGCAATATTTTTACTATAAGGAGTTATTTTAAAAATTATGTAGAGGCTTTCTAGTATTTCAATATATTTTTTTATAGTATTAGGGCTCGTGTTAAGGTCATTTGCAAGTGAATTATATGACAAAGGACTTCCAATTCTTTCTCTGAGTAATTCAAAAAGTAAATTTATTGTTTTTAAATTTCTGATGTTTTCAAAATTAAGTATATCTTCTCTTATTAAGCCGTTTATATATAATTTTCTCCATCTGTTTGCTTCTTTAACTTTTTTTAATAAGTATGGTTCTGGGAATCCTCCAAGATTAATCAGAAGGTCCTGTACAGACGCAGGTTTTATAAGTTTATCTACTTCTGCAATTTCCTTTAAGGAAAATGGCAAAAGATGATGTAAATAATATCTACCAGCCATAGAATCTCCAGACTGATGAAAGGTTTCAAGTCTTGCAGAACCTGTAACAAGGACTTTTAAGTGAGGTAATTTAGTATCAAATATACCTTTAAGATAGTTTTTCCAATTTTTCATTTTATGAATTTCATCAAAGATAATCAAATCTGTTTTATTAAGCCATGATTCATTTTTTATTATCTCTCTGTGCTTTGAGTTATCATAATTCAAATAGAGGGAATTTTTAAACTTCATGGCTATTTTTTTAGCCAGCCATGTTTTTCCTACCTGCCTTGGCCCTACTATGAATACCATTTTCTTTTCCAAATCTTTTTCTATTATATCTTGTTGATAGCGTTCCATAAAACCTCCATTTCTTGACTATTCTAATTTATATTTAAAAAAAGTCAAGACTTTTTTTAAGTATAGTAAAAAAAAGTCAAGACTCTACCCTACTCTTTTTTTGGGGGAATCAAAGGTTTTAATTAAAACCTTTGATTTCAATAGGAGTAGATTAATAAAAATAAAGTTTGCATATTTTAAAACTATATTTATAATATAATTATATTTTTAGAGGGAATTATGTTTCCATTAATGAAAACCTTAAAATCCTTTACAGAAGCCAAATTGGTAAGGTATGTTGTATATGATATATTAATTTCTCTTTTAATTGGCGGATTATTTACATTTTTAGCAATGCACTATTCAAATGAAATAGCCAATTTAGAAACTGAATGGCTTAGATCTTTATTAAAATACTTTACGGGAACGCTAGCAATTGTGATTACATGGTTTATGTTACCTGTTTTAATACCTTTAATTGCTGGTTTTTTTGAAGAATTTGTTATTAAAAGAGTTGAAGATAAATACTATGCTGGGGGAAAAGAAGGAAAAGCTAAATTCTGGCCTGACTTTTTACATGATATAAAATTTACACTTATATCACTATTTTTAAATATTTTGGTTATTCCATGGTATTATTTTGGAATAGGCTTTCTTATGAGCTTAATATTAAACTCATATCTTTTAGGGCGTGAGTTTTTTGAATCTGCTGCCGGCTATACAATTGGTAAACCTGAAGCTAGTGAATTAAAGAATAAAAACCAATTTAAAGTTTATACTGGTGGTTTAATGATTACCTTAATGACTCTTGTCCCTATTCTAAATTTAATTGTACCAATTATTGCAATTGTATGGATGGTTCATTTATATCATAATATAGAAACTAAAACACAAGAAAAACTACAAAAGAAACAAGAGAAAAATAAAAGAAAATTAGCAAAGAAAGGAAAACAAGAAGAACAATTAGATGCAAACAGCATAAATAATGAAGACGATGAGGATTTTGAAAATTTTTAATATTTATTTATATAAGTAGGTAAAACTATGAAAGGTTTAGATTTAAAGAACTTAAAAGCTTATGGGGATACCCTAAACGATGGAATGATTCAGTTAAGTTTCACTCTACCTGTTAAAAATTCCAATAAATCAAAAGAAGCAGCTAAGTTATATTTACAAAAAATGGGTTATACTAATGTATATATTACAACAATGGAAAATGCAGGAGATGAATTTTCTTTTTTTGTAGCTTATGCAAAACATAATGCAACTATTGATTTTAGTATTATTGATGTTCCTGAAGTTGAAGTAAAAGCTAGAAATCTCAAAGAAGTTGATAAAGTTATAGAAAAGCAGTTCAAAAAACCTATTATCGTTGTTGGAGCTTGTACTGGTACAGATGCTCATAGTGTTGGAATTGATGCGATAATGAATATGAAAGGATATAGTGGAGATTATGGTTTAGAGAGATATAAATATATTGATGCTTATAACCTTGGTGCTCAAGTTGATAATTTAGATTTAATTTTATATGCAAAATCAGTAAATGCTGATGTTATTTTAGTTTCTCAAGTTGTTACTCAAAAAGAAGTTCATATACAAAATTCAAAAGATTTTATAAGAAAGGCAAAAGAACAAGGAGTATATGGAGAAATGCTACTTATTTTAGGTGGTCCAAGAATTGACCATAAATTAGCTATGACTTTAGGGTTTAATGCTGGTTTCGGCCCAGGAACTAAGCCTAATCAAATGGCTAATTATATGTTAGAAACTTTAGCAATTAGAAAAGATATAACTATTGATTAAAACTTTCTTATTTGTTTTTTAAATTAATTGCTTCTCTTTCTTTTTGAAGGGAATATCTTATTATATTTTCTTTTGCTTTATTTGAAATCATTCTGTATTCAATTATAAAATAATTTTCTTGGACTTTAATTACTTCTCCAATTACTTTTATTATATGATATCGTAAATTGATTTCAATTTTCATTTCAATAAATAGTACATCTCCCATTTTAACACTTTCTTGTTTTTTTATTTTCATACCACTTGCAGAAATATTTACAAACATTTCTTCAAAGATTTTATTGCCATTATTTTGAATAACATCAGTTAAATTAGTAACTGTTTCATTTAACTCATCTATTCTTGATATAAGATACTGTAGTATTTTAAAATAAGGATCCCCTCTATCTAAAAGAGAGGTCAAAGATATTATATTGTCTTTTGAGTTATAAACATCACTCATGTATTTATTAATTTGAGACATTTTTATTTTTTTATAATTTATTTTAATATCATCATCTACTCTTAAGTAATTTTTTTCATCATCAAAGATTAATTCTCCAATTAAGAAAATAGATGTTTCATCTTTTACTTTTGCATTAAATCTTACATTTTGATTTTTATGTTTAAATTTACACTGGATACTATCTCCAATTTTCAATTTTTCTATTCTGTTTATTATAGCTATTTTAATTTCAAAATCTGTAACTTCAGTTATTTTAGCTCTTGCTATTTTTTGATTATCGGTTAATTTAAAAACCTCAATTTCAGGTTTTAGTAATAATATATTCTTCATGACTCTCCTTGATATCACTCTCTATTATATCAATTTCTTGCTTATTAAGTCCATAAATTTCATAAATTATTGAATCTATTTCTAAAATTATATCTTTTTTTAATTTTTTTTCTTTAATTAATATATTAAGTTTATCTTCTAATATACTTGTTTTCTCAGTGTTAATTATAATTGGAATATTTAAAAGAGGATCAATATCTAATTGAAATTGTTTTCCTTGCATTTTACCTTTATATTTTAGCCAAAATATCATTAATTTAGAATTGAGCAGTACTGTTAAATATTTTAAGTTGATTCTTTCAGATTTTATAACATTAAATGTAAAGGTTGGGTAGCATTCATCTTCGAGATAAGTAAAGGTAGGAATTTTACATTTTCTTGCAACAAGAATTTTAGCTCCCTTCTTAAAAAAGTAATCTTTTCTTGGTCTGTGTAAGCCGTATGGTTTATTATCAGATGTCATTATTTTTATATATTTATCTAGATGCTTTTTTATGTTAGGATATTTTTTTATTTTATTCTCTTTATTAAAAGAACTATCAATATAAATTGTCCAGAATCTAGGAAGACCAAACTTAAAGTATTGCTTTAATTCTTTAGTTGTATATGTTGGTTTTACTATATATTTTTCTTTTTTACTTAGATTTAACTCCCTTTTTTCTAAGCTATTAATAACAAAAACTCCGTCATTGAATTTAAACCCCGTTTCACTAGATTCATTTGCTTTAGAAACAGTGTTCTGAGGGTGTACTATTCCTTGTGTTGCTTCTTTTCTTTTTAATAATTTAAAATTAGAAGACTTTTCTATTTTATCTAACAATTTTATAACTATATGTTTGGTAAATATTAAATTTATAGAATTATTGTTTACTTCAACTTTTTCAAAATTTTTTAAATTTAAAAAATTTTGAAAATCAATATTATTATATTTTTTATATAAACATAAATATTTTTCTTTTTTTGTTTTTTCTTTTTTTAGGTTTAGTATCATCGTTTGAATTGCTGCTTCAGAGAAAATATTATAATTATTAAAGTCAATAATTGATAATATTTCTGTTTTTTCTTTAATGGATGTTCTTAATTTATCAGCACTTTTATTTGTTACCCAGTTACTAGGTATTATATAGCTAAGAATAGCATCATCTTTTAATAAATCTATAGAATATTGTAAAAATAAATACCAAATATCCATTCTTCCCTGATAATATTTAGTTTTTTTAAAAGGAATAAATAATTCTTTATTTTGTTTTTCTTTGATGTATGGAGGATTAGCAATAATAATATCGAATTTTTGTTCAATTTTATCCTTAAGATTTAATAATAGAAAATCAGCATTAATAAAATTAAATTCAGCATCTTTTATATTTAGAATATTCAAGATATTTTTTTTAGCTTTATTTAATGAATTGTTATTAATTTCAAAGCCATAAAGTGATTGTATTATAGTTTTTTTTATAGTTTTATTATTTTTATCAATTATATTTGTTAATTTTATTATTAGCTTTGTAATTTCAATTAATAATGCTCCTTCACCAATTGATGGTTCTAGGATTTTTATTGTTTTAAAGAGATTAATTATTTTATTTTTTAGAATATTATCTTGAATTATTATACCATCGCATATAAATTTTTTGATTTCTTCATGATTATTGCTATATTTAATTAAATAATTGTATATAAGTACTTTACTCATATATTCAGCAATATTTGGCGGTGTAAACACCACTCCTAATCTTTTATTATCTCTCATAAACCCTCAACATATATAATAATATATCGGAAACTTTATGAAAAACAATAGTTTTTCTATAGAGTTTTGTTAATACCATAAAATGTTTCAATGAATCAGTGATTAAATTTTAGTATATATACACGGAGTTTTGAAAACAAATTAAATTTTCTTTTTAAGCCAATTTCCTCTTAAATACCAGAAATATAACCCCATGCCTTCTACTGCAATAGATAATGCAACTGCATACCATACAGCAATAATTGTCATTCCTAAAATATAAGTTGTAATTGAGGCCATAAGAATTTTTATAGGCCAATTTGCAATAAAAGAGATAATCATAGGAGGTTTTGTATCCCCTGCTCCTGAAAAAACGGCTAAAAAGACAGTTAAAGGAATATCGAAAATTAAAGAAATCATTACAATTCTTAAGTAAGAAGACCCTATTCTTATAACTTCTTTATCATTACTAAAAATAGAAATACCTTCTTCTGCAAAAATTACTCCTAAAAGAATACTTCCAACTAAAGCCATTGAGCCAAGGATAAAAGCCTTTTTTATAGTTAATTTCAAATAATCTAATCTATTTGAACCTAAATATTGTCCAACCATAGTGGAAACAGCAACTCTAATTCCTTCCGCGAAAATAAAAGCAATAGATAACCATTGAATTCCAAAACCAAATCCTGCCACAGCAGCAGTACCGTAAAATGCAATTATTTTTTGTAGAGCTAATCCTGATACTGGCCGAGAAAATCCAGATAAACCACTCCATGCTCCAATTTTTAAAATTCTTTTTATCATATCTAGTTTAGGCTTTATGAGTAAGTTGATTTTAAATTTTTTATAAAATAAGGTAAGCATCCATATTCCTGAAACAATTTCTGAAATAATAGAAGCATAAGCCGCACCTCTGATTCCAAAACTAGGGATATCCCCTACTCCATAAATCAAAATTGGATCTAAAACTATATTTAGTAAGCTCATAAATGAAAAAATAAACATTGGAATTTTAGTTTCTCCAACAGCCTGAAAGATTACAGAGACAGTTATTGAAATATACATCATAGGATAGCCAAAAAGAAATGTTTGATAATATTCTTTTCCGTAAAAAGCAACAATTTTTTCTACATTAAAAAATGCAAATAACTGATTTGCTGTAAAATAACCAATAATTGCAATAGTAATACCCATAATCAAGGCTAATAGTAATGATTGCTCTATTGCATCTTTTAATTCTTTGTTATTATGCTCGCCTGTTTTTCTAGAAACTAATGCTATTGCTCCACCTGAAACTAAACCTGCAAAAGTAAAAATAACCCAAAATAAAGTTGAACTTATTGCTCCACCTGCAGCTTGTTTTAATCCTAAGGTAGAAATAAAGAATCTATCTGCAAATGTAAAAGCATAATGTACAAACATGCCTATCATAATTGGTACAGAGAGTTTTAATATGTTTTTATATGTGGGTTTGTTAGTTGAGATGTTATTCAAAGTATCCTCCGTTAGAGATTATTTATACTATATATATGTTTTTATTTCAAGTTTAGTTTACAAAATAAATCATTATCAGACTTGAAGTAACTATATCTCTAATAAATTAATCTTAATTTTTTAGTTTGCTTGCATTCAAAGATACATATTTGATAAACTGGTTTCTTTAAAGATTTTATAATAGAAGGTTTTTATGACTTCAATCAAAGACTGTAATTTAGCTCTTATCCCCAGAATCTACCAAAAACACGCTTATGATTTAATGCTTAAAAACTATAAAGAAAAAAATGACCATACATTCCATATAGTTGCTCCTCCTGGAAGCGGAAAAACAATTCTTGGATTACTTTTACTCTTAAAATTAAAGGAAAAAACATTTATTTTATCACCAAACCGAACTATTGCAAATCAATGGGAAGAAAAATTTAAATCATTTGCAGTAGATACCATCAACAATAAAGACTGCACAAAGCTGATAAGCTCTGATATAAAAAACAATCCTGAAATATTAACAACAACTTATCAAACTTTTTCAGTAAAAGATAAAAATGGTAAACTTCATAAAAATGCAGAAGAACTCATAAAATACCTTATTAATAATAAATTTAAAACCATCGTTCTAGACGAATGTCATCATTTGCTTAATTACTGGGCTGAAATAATTAAAATTTTTATAAAGAAAGCTCCATATCGCGTTGTAGTAATTGGTTTAACAGCTACCCCACCCAAAGATAAGTCAAATAAAGAAAAACAAGTATATTTGGAAATTATGGGGGAAGTAGATTATCAGGTACCTATTCCTGCAGTTGTAAAAGATGGGAATCTCGCACCTTTTAGAGATTTGCCTTATTTTGTTACTCCAACGGATAGCGAACTGAGTTTTTTAAATAAAGAAACAAATGCTATATATACATTGATAAATGAAATAAATGAACTATCAAAAAGCTTAATTTTAGACTACAATTTAACCGAATATACAGAACTTTTCATAAAAAATCCTTTATATGAGTCAACCCCCATATCTTTTAATGAATACTATCTTAAAGAACCTGATATAGCAATAGCCATGATTAAATATATTCTACATCAGGATTTAAGTATTCCTGTTGAAATAATCGTTCAAGATGAAATGCTTGAGGATATATCTATTTATGATTACGCCTGTCTTTTCAGAGCATATTATTATGATTATATTATCAATATTCAAATGTCAGAACAAAACAATGCTCGTAATACAGAACCGACAAGTTGTAAACAGCAAGCAGAAATAGCTAAACTGAAAGAAATGATCCTCAAAACATGGAAAAAGCTTGGCTTTAATTTACATAAAAATAGAGTCATAGAAATAAAAAACAATATCTCAAATATCCTACAAGTATCAAATGCTAAAATAAAAGCAGTTGAAACAATCCTTGAAAATGAATTTAGGATACTTGCTAAAGAACTAAAGGGACTTGTTCTTACAGATTTTATCGAAGCACACAACAAAAAAAGTCTAAAAAAAATAATTGATCCATCTCTTGGCGGAGCAAGTGGTGTTTTTATTCATATATCAAATACTAAACTCTACAATGAACTTAAACCCATTATGATTACAGGTAAAAAAATGATGATTCATAAGGAGTTAAAAAACGAATTTATTAAGTTTAATCTCAATTTTCAAGAAAAAGAAAACTACCTTTTACTTGAAAATCCCAGCAATACAACAGAATTGCTGGAACACATAACCAACTTAACATATACCGACAAGACAAGACTGCTTATCGGTACTCGCTCGTTACTCGGTGAAGGTTATGATAATGTAAGAATAAACACCCTTATTGACCTTACAGTAACTTCCTCTTTCGTATCCGTAAATCAAATACGAGGACGGGCACTAAGAAAAGACCCTTGTCGTGCCGACAAGGTAGCTAATATATGGGAAATTATTACTATAATTCCCAATATTGAAACCGGATATTATGATTTAAAAAGAGTTAAAAAGAAGCATGAACAGTTTCTATCACTCTCCCCTAGTGGACTAATAGAAAGAGGTATATCTCACTTAGGTCTTGAAAAAGAAAAACTTGAACACATAGAAATAATAAATCAAAACTCTTTAGAGCTTGCTAAAAAGAGAGGAGATACCTATGTGGATTGGAAGATCGGGGAAAAATATAGAGATAATTTTGTCCAGAAAATTGAATTCAATACAAAAGAAATAAGTTCAAGAAAAATAAAAAGAAATAGTTCTAAAAATGAAAAAAAAGAATCTAAAAAAAATACAAATTATTTTACTAAAACAACATCTAAGCATTACATTTTACGCTCTATTTTATTTGCCGATATAATGATGCTTGTAGCTTCTATTTTTACTTTTCATTTAACAGACTTTATAAACTTTAAAAGTGGAAGTGCTGAGTTTTTTATTTTTCTTATACTCTTATTAATCTCAGGAACTAAACTACTAAGAAAAACTTTCAATAAAGAAAATTTTATAAGAAAAACAGTAGAAGTTATATTTTATTCATTTATTGACTTAGGTTTAATAAACAAAAATGAAGAGATAGAAAATATTATAGAAATAAATGAGTCTAAAGACAAATTTTCAATTTTAGTAAAAAAAGAAGAAATCAGTGAGATTTTTATAACATCTATTAATCAAATTTTTAAACCTATTTTTTATCAAAAATATGTTATTGAATATATCAACTTATATAATAATAAGGATATTAGATATTTTCCTGTGCCTGATTATTTTGCCAAAAACAAAACACTAGCAAATACTTATCTAAAACACTGGAATAATATAATCTTAGACGGGGAATTAGTATACATTAAAAATGAAAAAAATTATAATAAAATAAAGAAGTATTTGATAAAAAAACCTATTGATGTATCAGGAAAATCAAGAGAACTATGGATGTAATCACTTATTACTCAAGTATTCATTAACAACCCTTTCTGTATCAAGAGCAATCATAAGTTCTTCATTTGTGGGAACAACCATTATTTTTACTTTTGAATCATCAGTACTAATAATACAAGGATTTGCCGCATAATTTTTTTCATTATCTAATTTCGCACCAAAAATTTCTAGATTTTTACAAATCTCTTCTCTTAATTCGGGAGCATTTTCACCGATTCCAGCAGTAAAAACAATAGCATCTAATGTTGGTCCTACTGCTGTTGCATAAGACCCAATATACTTTTTAGCCCTATATGAAAACAAGTCTAAAGAAACTCTTGCCCTATGATTTCCTTCATCAGCAGCTACTTCTAAATCTCTCATATCACTACTCACACCAGATAAGCCTAGTAAACCAGACTTTTTATTTAGTATAGAATCCATATCACTACAACATAAATTTTCTTTATCTTCAATATAATTTACTATTGAAGGATCTAAATCACCAGAACGAGTACCCATAACCATTCCCTCAAGAGGTGTAAACCCCATACTTGTATCTATTGATTTACCATTTTTTATTGCGGTAAAACTACTACCATTACCTAAGTGACATGTTACTAAGTTAATTTTCTCTTGTTTTATCCCTAAAATTTCTGCAGTTTTCATTGTAACAAATCTATGACTAGTCCCGTGAAAACCATAACGTCTTATTTTGTATTTTTCATAATATTCATAAGGTATTGCATATATATAAGCTTTTTCAGGCATAGTTTGATGAAAAGCAGTGTCAAATACTGCAACCATGGGTACCGATAAGACTTGTTGACAAGCGATTATACCGACAAGATTAGCTGGATTATGCAATGGTGCAAGTTCACTAGCTTCCTGAATAATATCCATTACATCTTCTGTTATAATTACTGAATCAGAATAAACACTTTCCCCATGAACAACTCTATGCCCTACAGCATCAATCTCCTTAATATCCTTAAGTGCTCCATATTTTTCATCAACAAGTAACTTTAATACGATACTTACAGCATCATCATGAGTTGGTATTTTTTCTTCTAGTTTATATGCATCTTTTCCATCAACATAATGACTTAAGACTGCTCCTTTTAATCCAATTCTCTCTACCAGACCTTTTGCTAAAACTTTTTCACCATTTGTTTCAATTAACTGGTATTTTAATGATGAACTTCCTGAATTTATTACTAATATCTTCATATTTCCCTCTTTATCCACAAAAAGTAAAGCAATAATTCTTTACCCTTGGGGATTTTTATTTATTTACATTGATTTACAGTAATTGCAACTAAATTTACTATGTCATCTACAGAACAACCTCTAGATAAATCATTGATTGGGGCTCCTAATCCCTGTAATATTGGTCCAACAGCATCAACATCTCCAAAGCGTTGAGTTAATTTGTAACCAATATTGCCTGCCTGCAAATCAGGAAATACCAAAACATTTGCTTTACCTGCTACTTTTGAGTCTGGAGATTTCTTTTTACCAACAGATGCAACTATTGCGGCATCAGCTTGTAGCTCTCCATCGATATTTAACTCTGGTGCCTTTTCTTTTGCAATATTTAAAGCATCAATAACTTTATCAGCTAATTCATGTTTAGCTGAACCTTTTGTTGAAAATGATAACATTGCAACCTTGGGTTCTTCAATTCCAGCTACATTTTTAGCAGTTTCTGCAGAACAAATTGCAATTTCGGCTAGTTGCTTAGCATTTGGATTAGGTGTAATTGCCACATCAGCAAAAACAAGCACACCATTATCTCCAAATTCTATTTTATCACTAACCATAATCATTGCACCACTAACAACACTTAATCCAGGTGCTGTTTTAACAATTTGTAGAGCAGGCCTAACGGTATCAGCAGTAGTATGTTCCGCACCACTAACTTCTCCATCTGCATCTCCCATGTAAATCATCATGGGTCCAAAATAAATAGCTTGCTCAATGTAGCCTCTGGCATCTTCAAGAGAAATTCCTTTATGCTTTCTCAGCTCAAAAAACTTCTCAATATATCTTTCCTTATATTCATTATTTTTAGGGTCAATTTTGATAGCTTTACTTAAGTCTAAATTATTTTCTTTTTCAAACTTATTAATATTATCTAGATTACCTAATAAAATTAAATCAGCAATATCCTCTTTTAAGATAATATCTGCTGCCCTTAAAGTTCTTTCACTCTCACCTTCAGGTAAAACAATTCTTCTTTTGTTTTGCTTTGCCTTTTCCTTAATTCTTTCTAAGATACTCATATCTACCTCAATAAAAAAAAACTTATAACACTCAAGCAACTTATAATCAACTGTTTTGTAATAAATTTATTAATTATAAGAATTTTTTGTGAACTAAAATAATAATATTATTGATTCTAATATATATTGTTATAAGGATTCATAGAAAAATAAAAAATGGGGTAAAACAAAAAAATATTTCACCCCATTTAAAATTTAGGTTTTAAGAATTATCTACTTCTTAATTTTCTGTCTTTTCTTCTTCTTTTTTCTGCTTCAAGAGATTTAATCTTGTTAGCAACAGAAGGTTTAAGATTGTATCTTTTGTTTTTGAGAGTTTTTAAAATCCCCTCTGTAGCCATTCTTCTTTTAAGAAATGAAATAGCCTTTTCAACATTGTCGTTATCAACCTTAATTTCAAGAGGTCTTAATTCTTTTGACTTAAGTTTACGCATAAGTTTTACCACCTTTATAAAAAGTTTACTAGACACAAAGAAATTAAATATCCCTTTCGCTAGTGTTGACTCAATATCTATATATAATTTTATACTAGTTTTGTCAAGAGCTTAGTGATTTATTTTAATCATCATTTAAAAGACTTTGGCTGGTAAATCCACGGAAAACATAGTTTGTATGATTGAAGTGGCACTAAATATCTTTACTCTAGCTTTTTGTATATCAAATAAAATCAATGCTCTTTTTATACTTACTCCTATATTATTTTAAACTTAAAGCCTTCTTTCTTGAATTCATTATATTTGTCTTCATTAAAAAAATATAATCTAGCAGGCCTTTTTACTCCAGTTTTATCAAATTTATCTGTTTCTATAATTAATTCTGTCTTTAATAATTTCTTTCTAAAATTTCTTTTATCAACTTCTTTATCAAAGATAATTTCATATAATTTTTGAATTTGACTAATAGTAAAATATTTTGGTAATAGCTCAAAACCTATGGGTCTATATTCTAAATTTTTTTTTAATCTCTTTATAGCCATATCAACTATTAAATTATGATCAAATGCAAGCTTAAAATTAGAATTAAATAAAAACCATTTTGCATCTATAGCATCTGCATCAGCTTTAATTTTATAATTACTATTATTAATAAGAGCATAAAATGCTGTAGTTATTACCCTCGCACGAGGATCTCTATTAATAGAACTAAAACTATGTAATTGTTCTAAAAAAATGCTTTCTATATTAGCTTTCTCTTTTAATTCTCTTTTAATGGCAATTTCTAAAGTTTCATTATCTCTTAGAAAACCTCCAGGAAGTGCCCATTGATTTTTAAAAGGCTCTATTTCCCGCTTTACTAATAATATTTTTAATTCTTCATTATCATAAGTAAATACAACAGCATCAACAGTATTTAAAATTTTTGAATATTCAAAATTATTATTCATTAATAAACACCTCTAAAGCTACTAACTCTTTTTTAAATGAACCAGATAAAATAGGAAATCTACACCAAGTTTTCGGATCTAAATTCTCGTCATCTAAATGAAATGAAGGGGCATACCTTTCTCGCTTCCATTGGTTTCGACTCCATAAGATAAAAAACTTTTTAATCCATAAAGCCAACTGTTTTTGAGTATAAATTCCTCCAAATTCTGTTCTAATAATTAAAAATACTTCTAAAGGCATTAATTTATCCCTTATTGAACTTTTTTCTATTGCATCAAGAATTTCATAAGGCATTAAATCTGCTTCATCTGTTTGATTTGATGATAAAGGCCTTAATTCAGCAGTTGGTTGTTGTTCATTTACTAAAACTAATTCCGGAATATTAAATAAGCCAAGAGGACCTTGCTTTTCCATCCAAATTAACCATTTTCTTAAAAATGCTTTGTCTATTCCACCTATAATATTTAAGCCTCCACTCGTATCTCCATCCATAGTTGCATAGCCAACAGCAGCCTCTGACCTATTACTAGTTGAAAGTAATAAAAAGTTTTTTAAATTTGCAAACATCCATATACCAGGAGACCTAACTCTTGCCTGAATATTTTGTAAAGTTAAATCATGCTTTTCCCAAGTTAAAGTTTCGCCTATTGCATTGCCAATCATAACTTTATATGCTTCTACTAAATTATCAATTTCTAAATTATAAAAATTTGCATTTACAGCCTCACTTATTTTAAGAGCAGCGTTTCTAGTTGTATCAGAGCTATTTCTAGTACCTTGATAGGCAGTTAAAAGCAATTCTTGTACAATTTCCGGTACAGTTACTTTGTCTTGAATAGCTTTAATATGCTTTAGTTTCTCTAAAAAGCCCTCAAAACCTAAATCTTTTATTGCTAAATGAACCATTAATGATATTAGCACAACAGTTGCGGTACTATCAGCTCCTCCACTTAAAGAAACAACAAAACCTTGTGAATATGATTTTCTTAAATAATCAAATAACCCCAAAGTAACACTACGAGTAAATTCTTCTTCTTTTAAATGATTTGATGATTCCCATGATTGCTTTAAGTTCAATTTAGAAACTTTATATTCAACATCCCTATACTCAAATGGAGTATATAAACTATTATCATCTTCAATTTTAGGTCTAAAACTACTAATTCTAGCTTGCATAGTTCTTGTTTTTGAAATATTTATTACGGCATAAGTTAAAGAGTAATCTTTAAATATAAATCTCTCTCCCTCTGCAATTAATTTACCAGACATAGCAATTAATGCACCACCATCATAAATAACCCTTCCCGCCTCATTTCCAACCAAGTTTGAATATATATAACTAACATTAAAGGCACGGCTTCCTTCTATTACAAATCGCTTTCTAGTTTGAAGTTTATCAAATGCAAAATGACTTGCACTTGGATTTAAAATAATATCAACCCCCTCAAGAGCTTGAATACTTCCAGGCCTATTAGCAACCCATGCATCTTCACATATTTCAAATCCTATTTTCACTCCCCCAACATTAAAAACTATATCTCCAATAGGATATTTTTGCCCTTTAACATTAATATTAGAAATAACTCCTGCAGGCCAAGGTTTAAACCACCTAGGTTCATAATGTATTCCATCTCCTGCTAAATTTTGCTTTGCAACAAAACCTATAATTTCCCCATCAGCTAGTAAAGCCGCACATGAAAATACAGCATTTTTATACAAAATAGGCAATCCTACAGAAGTAATTATACCTTTTGTGTACGGTAAGATATCAAGCAAACTATCCCAAGCTATTTTATGAACCCCCGTTGATAAAAAAGCATCTTCACAACCATATCCAGTAATAGACATTTCAGGTAATAACACAATAGTCGCATTATTTTCTTTTGCCTCATTTATTGCATTTATTATATTTAATTTATTATTATCCCAATCAAGTGGTTTTTGATTAAGAATAGAGCTTGCAACTTTTATTAGCTTCATAATTTACTCCCAAATTTAAAACACTATTTGAAATTCAAGATAAGCACCCCAGATAGTTTCATATCTATCTAATTCTAGATTCCACTCCTCACCCTTTTCTGCTGTTCTTCTTCCACTATAGGAGGTTTCATAACTTATATCTTTTTTTAATTTTACAGATGTTCCTCCATCTCCAAAAGTAAAATACTTTACAACATTTCCTTTTACCCCCATCTTTAAAAAAGCAGGTTTATTTAGAAACAAAAAATCTCTTTTGGCAAAAACATCAAGATATGCACTCATTGCAGAACCATCTATAAATGAAGCTTCAATAAACTGATTTTCATAAGAAGAAAATCCAAGCCCAAAATTCATTTCAGAGGATAATTGCCATTTATTAATTTTCTTTTCAAGTCCTTGAGTATAATATATGGTTATCATTGACTGAATAAGGTCCATTACGCCATTTATGTATATTGTATAATTTTTAATATCTTTTTTCAAACTTACGGAATTAAAAGCTTTTTTACTTTGATAATAAATGCCAAATTTATAAAATCTTTCGTCTATTTTTGAATTTACCCTCCTAAAAAGTGAAAACTCTTGAATTGTTGTGTACCATGACATTTTATCACCAACTTTAATAACTCCTTGTTCTCCTTCATAAGGAAAAAAATTTACAGAGGGTGTTGGATAATTTTTATACGCCTCATAAACTGATGTACCTTGAAATTTTCTAAAATCAGCATGAAAGCCATAAGATACAGAGTTTGTTTTTTTGGTTTCCACAATAAAACGGAATCTTCGGATTCCATCTTCATCTTTATCTCCCTTATTTTCAGGAGCTGAAAACCCCAATGATGAAAACAAAGAATTTGTCAGATAATACAAATCAAAATCTAGTCCATGAAAGTTAAAGATTTTTACGGATATTGTTTTTAAAAAATATGGATCAATTTCATGTAACATTTTCTTACCACCCGAACTGTCTTTAAAATTCCATTTGGAATAATTCAATCCCATATTCAACTTTATTTTCATATCAGAATCCGAAGAATAAACATAAGTTGAAATTAATATAAGTAAGAAAATAATAGTTTTCATAATTTACCCCCAATAAACTATATAGTGTTATCATTACACTATATAGTTTGTTTGTCAAGTTTTAGTAAAAAAACATACAAAAACCAAGAATTTATTGTTTTAAAAATAATAATTGGTTATAATTAATCGAACTTTGAGAGCGTATCATGAAAACACTTATTTTCCTATCAATTTTAATTATTTTTACATCATGCAATCAAGAAACTAACACTATTACAGGGAATAACCGGGAATGTAACCAAGATTCAGATTGCAGTCAAACAAACTATTGCAACCTTAAAACCTACAAATGTCAAAATAATCCATGTGAAAATTTTTGTTCGGAAAATCAAATATGTAAAATTCAAAACAATAAACCTATATGTAATTGCAAAAATGAAACAGACCATCTTGAAAACAATGAATGTATTGAAAACACCAAAACTGTTAATTGTAAACCAAACCCGAATAAACCTAACAATAGCATTGATATAATCGAAACAGTTCAAATAACCTATAACCCCCAAACCAAAAGGTGGAGTGATATAGAATATTGTACAAAATGGAAATGTGCAGAAAGTTTTTTTCAGTATCAGGACAATATTTGTTTAAATCAAAATGACTGTAATATTTTCACCTGTGGTAATAATGGTAATTGTATATTAAATGCAAATAATGAAACAACATGTGAATGTAATAATGGTTTTGAAGGAGCAGACTGCAAAACAGATATAGATGAATGTCAAAACTCCCCCTGTAAAAATGGAGGAACATGTGAAAACTATCCTGGAAGTTTCTTTTGTTCATGTCCAGATGGATATGAAGGGGATTTTTGTGAAATAAATCAAAATGATTGTGGAGCTGTAAATCCATGCCAAAACGGTGGAACTTGCATAGATGGAGCAAACTCATTTACATGCAACTGCACTCCTGGATTTGACGGAAGATATTGTCAAAATAATATTGATGAATGTATTGGAGCAAACTGCTCTGAAAATGAAAAATGTGTAGATGGAATAAATGGCTATTTTTGTGAATGCATTATAGGTTTTACCAAAGAAAATGGTATTTGTGTTAGAAATTGGGAATCACTTGCCACAGGAGACAGTGATACCTGCGGAATTAGTAATGGAGCATTATTTTGCTGGGGAAAAAACTGGAGTGGTCAGCTTGGAATTGGAAGCTCAGTAAATCAAAGTACACCAAGAGTTGTAGGAAATAACACAAACTGGACTAAAATATCAATGGGTGGAGACCATTCATGTGGAATTGAAAATGGCAAACTATTTTGCTGGGGAAGTAATTTAAGCGGACAACTTGGTACAAACAGTGAAAACACTAGTCTTCCCTCACAAATTGGCTTAAATTCAGATTGGGAAAATATTTCATGCGGATATAATGCAACATGTGGTATTAGAAATGGTAATTTATTTTGCTGGGGAAACAATAGTAAAGGTCAACTTGGCCTTGGTGATACAAATAACCGAAGTACTCCACAGCAAGTTGGCATAGATAACACATGGAGTAAAATTTCTTTGGGTGGTAATAACACATGTGGAATAAAAGAAGGAAAACTATACTGCTGGGGTGAATACAATAATTCAAATATACCTCAAAGAGTTGATATGGCAGAAAATTGGAGCGATATTTCAGTAGGTTATAATGAAATATGCGGTATAAAAGCTCAAAAACTATACTGTTTTGGAAACGAAACAAATTCACCTCAAATAATAAATAACAATAATTGGAATAAAGTTTCACTTGGTAAATCCCATAAATGCGGAATATCTGAAAATACATTATATTGTATGGGTTCAAATGATAAAGGACAACTTGGCACAGGAAATACTACCTCATCAACAATCTTTAAAATGGTTGGAAGTGATACTACTTGGACTAAAGTTAGTGCTGGTTATTTTCATACATGTGGAATTAAAAATAATAATAGATTATATTGTTGGGGCGATAATTTTCATTCAGAACTTGGAATAGGAACAGAAAATAATGGATATACTCCTCAGAATGTTGAATAATTCTTATTTATCAATTATCTGTAATAATATTTTAGATAGGTATTTTCTCCGATTGAATTTTATTTGTAAAAAATATACTTATTTATATGATGTTATACTTTATATCAAGGAGGGTATATGAAAAAACTGTATTTTTTAATCTTTTTTAGTGT
>Ga0256842_1000819_pt1 | contig 26995 bp, 22 predicted proteins | sample 4559240metaG_FD_185973 | JGI IMG/M metagenome (GOLD analysis project Ga0256842, IMG submission 185973) | Hydrothermal vent microbial communities from Guaymas Basin, Mexico - 4559-240 | ecosystem: Environmental > Aquatic > Marine > Hydrothermal vents | place: Mexico: Guaymas Basin | collected... | reverse complement strand
TTATTTTCATCATTACCATACATCTTGTCCACATATCTTCCTACGATATAAGCTGAAAACTTTCCTCTTTTAAGCTCTGCTCCAATATTTCCCATCCAAAGAGGGGTATAAGTGAGCCTTTTCCCTTCAGTAGAAGGTTTAGCATCGTTTTCTTTTATTTCAGAGTCAGTATAAGTAAGATTAGCAAAAAGTTTTAACCATTTTCTAAACTTTTGTTCAATACTAAATTCTATGCCTTTTGATTGAGCTTTACCTACATTAACTTTTTCTTTATAGGTAGCATTTACTGTCTTACTATAGATCAGATTTTTCATATTATTTTGAAAATAGGTAATTTCCATTTTAGCTCCCTTCCAAAGTTTCTGTTCAATCCCTATATCCCAGGAAACAACAGTTTCTGGTTTTAAATTTGGATTTCCAGCATATGTAATTCCACTATAAGATGATGTCCATGTTCTGTAAAGTTCGTATACCGTAGGAGGTCTAAAAGCTTTACCAATGGATGTTTTTAAGGTGGTTTTTTCAAAAGGTTTATAAACTATGGCAAATTTAGGAGAAAAGCAAGATTCAGAATGTGAACCATATTCTATAGGATATCCAGTAGTACCTACCTGATTTACATACCCATCATAAGTTTTCCACCAGTCTTCTCTAATACCAAGATAAGCAGTCAAATTAGGAGATATTTCTATTTCATCTTGGATAAAAATAGCATAACTTTTGGTTTTTCCTTTAGATTGGTATTTTAAAGTAGTGGTAGATGTTTCATCTCTCCAGTCACTAAGATTTTTTTCTTTGGTATTTGCATAATCCTTAATAAAGCTCCCTCCAAAAGTTAAAATCTGATTGGTAAACAAGGGTAGAGAAAATTGAAGATCTATATAGTATCTATTCTGGATAGTATTTGAGAGTTTACCCGGTCCTCCAGAAATAGTAGCTCCATAAGAAGGGGAAACATACCAGTCTTTTTCCGTAGTTAAATAAGATAAATTGAATTTCATTAAAAGATTTTTTAAAATTTTTGTATTAAAATTTAGACCAAAAATATTTTGTGTTCTTCCACCGCTTCCTGCAAGATAATAGTATTCCTTAGGATAATATAAAGACTGTCCTGTAGTAGCATTGTAAAGATAGGTATGAGGATTGTCATAATCATATTTATAACGATTCCTCATAAAAGTTAATCTCAGTGCGGTATCTTTTGAAAAATCATACTGAGCTTTTACAGTAATTCCATCATCCCACCAGGTATTATCTCCTTTGTCTCCATAAATATAAACAGGATTTCCATATTTATCATAGCTATTTATATAGCCAAGAATTCCTGCAGGGGGCGCAGAATTTCTTATTACAGGATTTGTAGGATATCCATTGGTGTCATGCCTTCCATAACTTATAAAAAAACTAAATTTATTAGCAATTTTATCTCCAAAGGATATATAAAATCTTCGCAAATCATCCATAGCTTCACCGCGATCAAAACTTGAACCATAGCCTGATTTAAGAGTGAATTCTCTTTTTTTAGGCATTTTTGTAATAAAATTCACCACACCTCCCATAGCATATCCACCGTAAAGAGAAGAAAAAGGTCCTTTTACTACTTCTATTTTTTCTAAATTTTCAGGAAAAAACCCAGCTATTTTGATGCCCCCATAATAAGGATTATTAAGCACTATTCCATCCATCATTACGAGAGTTCTTTGTTGGCCGGGAATCCCTCTTAAAGTAATTCTTGACAAAGTATCCATTAACCCTTTACCTCTTTTAACCAAAACACCAGGAATATCATTTAAAGCCTCATCAATGGTTTTAGGATTTTTAATTTCTATGTCTTTTTTGGTTATTACTGTTACACTTCCTGGGGCTTCTGTGGTTGGTGTTTCTGTTCTGGTTGCTGTAACCACTACCTCGGGAAGCTCCTGAGTTGCATCTTTAGCATTATTTTCTTTTGCAAAACAAACACTTTTCAATCCCATAACAGAAATTAAAACTGAACTAATGAAAATCTTTTTAAATTTCATACTTACCTCCTAATATAGATTTAAAAAATTTTAAAAAATAACATCACTTTAATTTTAGTAACAGAAATAGATTAAATGTCAATAATATTTAAAAAATTTTCATAATAACATTTTTAAATAAAATAAAGATTATTTAATGTTAAAAAATTTTTAAAAATGTGTTAATTAAAATTTATAAATTTTTTTCTTGTTTAAATGAAAATCAAAGAGTAAAATTGAAAATACAGAAAATAAAAATGCTAAATAATTTTCTTTTCAGAGAGGCAATTAATTTGGTTCTGGTGAGGCACTCAGAAGTGATAGATCCTTCTATTCTTTATGGACAGATAGATATAGAATTATCTTTGAAAGGTAAAAAAGATTCAGAAAAACTGGTGGAAAAGCTATCTTTTTATAAATGGGATAAGATTTTTGTAAGCCCTTTAAAAAGGACTCTTTATCCTGCTAAATTACTGGCAGAAAGACTAAATATACCTCTGGTTCAGGTTGAAGAAATAAAAGAAATAAACTTTGGAGAATGGGCAGGGAAACCAATAAAAGAGCTTTCTCAAAATCCTGTTTTCTGGGAAAGATATAAAGATCCAGAGAATATAGCACCTCCTAACGGAGAAACTCTTAAAGACTTGAGGAAAAGAGTAAGGAGTTTTTTAGAAAGGATTAAAAAAGAAGAAAAAGGAAATTTTTTGGTTTTTAGCCATGCCGGAGTTATTAAAGCTGTATTTTGTGAAATTTTTAATCTACCCTCTTATTTATACTTTTCTTTAAATCTAAACTATTCATCTATATCTATATTTAATTTTTTTCCAGATGGTATTTTTACTCTTTCTCTTTGGAATGCAGACCTTTTATCAGAATAAGCTTTGTTTTTAACACTTCAAAAAGCACCTCATCTATTTTTTTTATAAGAGTTTTATAATACCCTCCATAACTCTTACTTTTACCAAAAAGAAAAGTTCTTAATTCATTTATTTCTTCGTCTTCACAAAAGTTAAAAATTATTTTATCTTTTTGTAAAGCTAATCTTTCTTTTGCTAAAAGCTTTTTAGCCTCTTTAGAAAATTTTTTTAAATCTATTTTAATCTCTTTAAGCTTTTTTAAAGGAATATCAGTTAAAGGAAAATAGATAAAGTTCTTTTTTAAGATTTTAAGCATGTACCAGAGATTAACATATTCCGAACCTCTTATTCCTCTTTTCCATTGATAGATTTCTGGATGCCTTTTAAACCATAGAAAATTTCTCTCACCTAAAATCATTATTTCTTCCATTTCTTTTAATAAAAACCTGATAATTGTTTTGGCTAAAAAATAATTTGGGGATTTTTTAAAGATAGAAAAATTTTTAAAAGTTCTTGGTTTTAAAGGGGCTAAATTAAAAAGATTTTTAATATTTTTTAAAACTCTTAAGCCATTTTTATCTCCAGGGGTATCAAAATGAATAAGAGATAAATAGATTTTACCTTTTTCATAAGTAATTTCTATTAATAAAGGGGTATTTTTCATTCTTTCTGGATTAAGAAAGATTTCGTAAAGCTTTTCCGCTTCTTCCCAGAGATTTTGAAAGTCTCGAACAGGTAAATCAGAAGAAAAAGAATCTTTTGAGGCTTTATCAAATTTTGCCAAAATTTTCATATTGTTAGTTTCTTCTAATAAAAATTCAGAGGGCCACCAGAGATAAAACTCAGGGATATTAATTCCTTGCCAAAGAGGATGAGGATAAAGTTTAGCTTTTATTTTCCCACTAAAAGCCGGAACTCTCTGTTTTTTTCTTTTTATATTTACTAAATTTAACTCTTCAGAAGTAACAAGCCCTGCGCCTCCACAAATTCCAAAATAAATTCCTCCTTTTTTTACAAATCTTTTAATATAACTTGCACCTTTAGATCCAAGTGCTTTAATTTTATTAGAAGCCCATCCCCCAGGAACAAAAAGGATTTTATATTTTTCTAATTTTGTAAGCTCAGAAGCTTTTATAAGATCAAAATTTATACGAGATTTTAAAAGAGCCTGATAAAGCCAGATTCCATAAAGATAAGACTCATCCCAAAGAAGTGCTGCTAAATTGCAATTTTTCTCCATATTTTACCTCATATCCTCTGGGAGTGATCAGCCAGTTTTTAAAAATAAAGCTATTAGAATTTCCTATAATTATAGTAGTTTGCATATCTATAGGATATAAATCTATCTTCTTTAGTGTGGTTAGAATAATTTCCTGATTTTTTCTAAAAGCTTCTTTTATAATAGCTACAGGGGTTTCAGATTTTCTATAAGAAAGAAGAACATTTTTGGCTTTGGATAAATGCTCTTTTCTTCCTTTACTTTTTGGATTATATAAAACTATTACAAAATCTCCTTTTCCTGCTAAATGCAATCTTTTTTCTATAACATCCCAGGGAGTTAGTCTATCAGAAAGGCTTATTGCTACAAAGTCATTCATAAGAGGTGCACCAGCTAAAGAGGCACAGGCATTTAAAGCAGAAATGCCAGGAATTATCTCTATTTCTAAATCTAAGCTATTCTTAGACAAAATTTCCAGAACAAGTCCTGCCATTCCATAAATTCCAGGATCTCCTCCACTAATCAAGCTTACCACATTTCCTTCTAAAGCCTTTTTAATAGCAATTTTAGCTCTTTCTACCTCCTCCTTCATTCCATAAGCTAAAATTTCCTTATCTTCAATAAGAGGTTTTATTAAATTTATATAAGTTTTATAACCCACAATAAAATCAGAGCTTCTCAAAATAGAAATAGCTTTAGGGGTAAGATTTTCTAAATCACCTGGTCCTGTGCCTACAATATAAAGCTTACCTTTAATTTTATAAACACCTTCAGCTATGGCTATGGTAAGGTCTTTGAAAACTTGTTTGGGAACACACAAAAAAGCCTTTTGAAATTCAGTAAAAGCTGAAAAAAGGGCTGCCTGTTCTGAAACTGAAGCTACTCCAAGAGTTTTCATAGATGCTCCAGGAGGGCTTAAACTCTTTACTTGATTTAGCTCTTTTGAAGTAAAAGCAAAAAGTTTAATTTTATATCTCTCTGATAATTTTTTTAAAGCAGGATGAGAGCCTTTTTTCTGAATAGTTGCTATTCCAGAAAGAGCCTCCCAATAAAACCCTGCCTCTTTAAAAACCTCTTTTAATGTTTTCTCCAAATCCTCTTCTTTTATCCAATCGTGAAACCCTACCCCTACAAATAAATTCTTAGGTATAAGAACTAATTGATTATTTTCATCTACATCTTTTATAAATTTGTTTGTTACAATTATATCTGCTTCTGAAATTGTAGAAACAAGAGAAAAGTGCTTAGGAAAGGGGAGTTTTACCTGAGTGTTTAAAAAAATTTTTAGTTCTTTTGAGGAATTGAATTTTGCCATAATTTTAGGAAGGAGAAAGGGATTTTTAATCTTTAATCCGGTTTTTTTTATCCACAAATCAATAGCAGGAAGATTTTTAAGATCAGAGGCAGTAGTTATAACAGGATTAGCCTTAATAAAAGAGGCAATGGTCAGACTTAAACTATTAGCTTCTGCAGAGTGTCCTCCTAAAAGAGGAATTACATTTTTCCCTTCTTCATCTATTACAATTATTGCAGGATCTTCTTTTTTATTTTTTATAAAAGATGCTATGCATCTTATAGTTACACCTATGGCAGAAACAAAAATAAAGGCATTATATTTATTCCATATTTCATGGAGAAGCTCTTTTTTAAATTTATATAATTTAGCTTCAGGAAAAATACTTCTAATTTTTTCTGCGATTTCTCTCCCTTTTTCAGAAAGATAAATAATAGCTTTATTCTTTTCCATTTTTAAAGTTTTTATTGTAGAGTTTGGATTTTTTACCAAGATTCTCTTTAAAAGTCCTCAAAGCTTCGCCTACATAAATAAGAGCTGTTTTTTTTATGTTGTTTTTATAAAGTATTTTAGAAAGGTCTTTAAGATTTCCAAAAATTATTTTTTCTCCTTTTTGTGTAACTTTATAGGCTATAATAATAGGTGTTTCAGGAGGAAGGACTTCTAAAAGCGTTTTTTCAAGCTTTTCACCAAGCCCGGCACTTAAAAAGAAAACAAGAGTTGAATTAGTTTTAGCAAAACTTTTAATTTCTTCAGAGGAAGCTCCAGAAGTTTTACCTTCTATTCTGGTAAAAATAACAGAGTTGGAAATTTCTGGCAAGGTTAATTCTATTCCCATTTTAGCTGCTCCAGCCATAGCAGAAGAGATACCAGGGATAACTTCATAAGGGATGTTTTTTTCTCTTAAAATCTCTATCTGTTCCTGAATAGCACTATAAATAAAAGGATCTCCACTTACAAGTCTCACTACTTTTTTGTTCTCTTTGATATACTTTTCCATAACAGTAATCAGTTCTTCTAAACACATTTTAGAAGAATCATAAAGATCACCCTTAGTAATTTTTAAAATCTCTTTGTTAATTAAACTTCCTGGGAAAATTACACAATCAGCTGATTTTAGAAGTTTATAGGCTTTTAAAGTGAGAAGTTCTGGATCCCCTGGTCCTGCTCCTACAAAATAAACTTTCATTTTTTCCTCACAATTATAGTAGTAAAATAATTTAAATCTTCTTTTTTAAAATCATCTATATCTAAAAAGATTTTTTCTTCAGAACTTGAGGCGTTTTTTACTCCGTAAACTTGAAATTTCTCATCTTCTAAAAAATCTAAAATTTTATTTAGAGATTTATGGGGTTTCATAAAAATTATGGTATTAAATTCATAAAGAAGATTTTTGATTCTATTTACATAATTAGCAGGAATAATAGCTATGGTTTCATCTCCTAAGGCAAGACTTACAGGAATGGCACAGGCACAGGCATTAATAGAACTAACTCCAGGAATAATTTTAACTTTTATTTTATTCCTTAAAAAGGGATATAAATAAAAAAAAGTGCAATAAAATGAAGGATCTCCCAGAGTTATAAAAACAGCTTCTTTAAAAAATTCCAAATTTTTTAAAATTGTTTCTGCAAGCTTCTGCCAGTGAAGATTTAAATCTGTATTTCTGGTTTTTTTCATAGGAAAATGGAGAGGAATAAGAGTTTTGTGTTTAAGATCTACGATTTTTTCTATTATAGAAAGAGCTGTTCTATTTTTCCCTCCTGTAGGATAAAAAATAAGGGATATCTTTTCAAGAATATTTTTAGCTTTAAGAGTTAAAAGTTCTGGATCCCCAGGACCTATACCTACTACATAAAGTTTCATCTTGATCCCCTAATTATAAAAATAGGATTTTTGGCTTTTAAAATTAAATTATCTTGAAAATTTTCTAATTTTGTAACATTTATTTGAAAAACTTCAACTTTACGAAAATTTTTTCTCAAATATTTTAAAGAAGTATCCAAGGTTTTTAATGTAACAGCTGTAAGAACTACAGTTTTAAGAGAAGAAATCCCTGAGAGAAATTCTAAAATTTCTTTTAATTTGTTTCCACTACCTCCAATAAAAACTCTGTTAGGAGATGGAAGATTTTTTAAGCATTCAGGAGCTATACCTTTTATAATTTCCAAATTACTAATATAATAACGATTTTTATTTTTTTCTATAAGTTCAGTATTTCCTTTTTCTATGGCATAAACTTTCAATTTAGGATTTAGTCTGGCTATTTCAAGGCTTACAGAGCCAGACCCTGCACCTATATCCCAGATTATTCCTTTTTCAGGAAGCCTCAATTTGTGAATTACTATAGCTCTTATTTCATCTTTTGTAATCATTCCCTTTTGATGTGCTATTTCCTTTTCTTCCAGACCAAAGATTATATCTTCGTCATCAGAAAATTCATAGTTTATGATAAAAAAATTAAGATCTTTAAATTTGGTTTTAGCTATTATCTGAGGTTTATTTACAAATACTTTTTCTTCTGGATAACCTAATCTCTCAAAAACATAAAAGGTTAATTTTTCAGGTTGAGGAAATTTTTTCAGAAGAACCTGAGCTATAAAAGAAGGATTATTTCGTGAGTCTGTAAGGATACAAACCTTTCCCTCTTTTTTAAGCAAACTAATAAGATAATTAAAATCCACAGCTCTTCCATGTAAGCTTATAGTTTTTATTTGGTGCCAAGGTTTTTTAATAAGACTTAAACCTTTTTGTAAACAGTTAAGATCAGGATAGATTTCAACCTGCTCTTCTCCAAACTTTTCTAAAGCCTTTACTCCTATACCAAAATAAAGAGGATCTCCAGATGCTAAAAGTGCTAAATTACTATTCTTAAGTTTTTCTTCTACAAAAGACATGGTTTCTTTAAAACTTTTCATTAAAACCAATTTCTCTTTTACCAGAGGGTAAATTTCATAGTTTTTAAATACTTCTACAAGTCTTGTTGAGATTATAATATAAGGAACATCCAATAGAAGCTTTTTAACCCTATCTTCCAGAGGTTTAAATCCAATTCCTATAATATACAATTTAGGCATCTTTAAAGGGTTTTAAAAAATAGATTTCCATAATATATTTATTTTTGTTTTTTAATTCTTTTCTTTCTTTTAAAATTGTGTCTGCTACATCTTTTAATTTTCCTGCAATAAGTTTTTCTTTTTCGGTGCCAAGATAGGCTCCCCAGTAAATTTCTAAAGGCTGATTTTTAAAAAGTTTAAAGGTTTCATAATTATCCAGAAAAACTACAGTAGTATTAAAAATATTTTTCATTTTTCTTAAACCTCTTGAAGTGGTAATTGTAATAGTTCCAGCTATTTCATTTAAAGAGGTTTTGCATTTAGCAGAAAGAATCTGCATGGCTGAAATACCAGGAATTACCTCTATTTCTAAAGGTATATCCTTTTGAACCTCTTTAAAAATTTCAATATGTCCATCATAAAGACAAGGGTCTCCTATAATTAGGAATCCTACCTCTTTTAAAGAGTTTCTGCTTTTTAAAAATTCTATGATAATCCGTGCTTTTTCTTTCCTCCATTGTTTTATTTTTTCTCTGTAATTTCTCCCCTTTTTCCTCTCGGGAAAATTAAGCTCTATTAATTCATAGTTTTCTTCTGGATGGACAAATTTAAGGATATTTTTCCTTATTCTGGTTAAGTCTTCTTTGTTTCCTTTTTTAGCGGGAATGAGAAAGGTTTTTAAATTTTTAATAGTTTCTATAGCCTGAAGCGTTAAAAACTTAGGATCTCCAGGTCCTATTCCAATAAGATATACTTTTCTCATTAAAAAATCTCCTTTAGTTTTAAAAGAGCATTTATAACTGCTGCAGTGGCAGGAGATCCCCCTTTTCTGCTTAAATTGGTAATATAAGGAAAATCTTGTTTAGAAAGTAAAAGCTTGGCAGAAAAAGCATTTACAAATCCTACTGGCAATCCTATTAAAACTATATTTTTTATCTCTTTTTTTTGAAAAATTTCTATAGCTTTAAGAAGCGCTGTAGGAGCATTGCCAATAGCTACAATTCCTAAATTTTTTTCTTTTTTTAAAGCAAGCTCTATAGCTTTTTCTGTTCTGGTAGTTTCATAATTTTTTATTTTGTCAAGGTAGCAAAGGACTTTTATTTTTCCAAGAAATCTTTTAGAAATTCCAGCTCTCAGCATCTCTACATCTACCAGAATATTTTTCTCCTCTTTAAGATTTTTCAAGGCAAGAGAAATAGCCTGAGGATGAAATTTCAAAGTGTCTTTGTATTCAAAGTCTGCTGTAGCATGAATAACTCTTTTTACAATCTCTTTTTCTAAGGAAGAAAAACCTGATAAATTTACTTCATTTTCAATAATATCCATGCTTTTACTTTCTATTTCAAAATCTTTAAGAGTTTTTAAAAATTTCTCCATTTTAAACCTTTTCCTATAAAATTTGCTTTAAAAATTCTCTAAGAAGAAGAGAAAAAATAGTAAAAATAAAGCTACTTAAAAGAACAATTTTTTGAGCTAATAGCACTTTTAGATGATTTACTTCAGAGATAGACTCTCCTATGTAAGGTTTTTCAACAAGAACACCTTCATAATAATTAGGACCTCCTATTCTAATTCCCAAAGCTCCAGCTATAGCTGCCTCGGGAATCCCGGAATTGGGACTGAGATGTTTTCTTCCATCTCTTAGCATAATTTTAAAAGCCCTTTTAGCATTTTTTAAACCTAAAAGCATAGCACTTGCTAAAATTATAGAAATTCCTGCTAATCTTGCAGGAAGAAAGTTAAACAAATCATCTATTTTAGCAGAAAACCAACCAAAGTTTAAATATTTTTCGTTTTTATATCCTACCATAGAATCAAGAGTGTTTACAGTTTTATAAAGTACAAGAAAAGGAAAACCTCCTACTATAAAATAAAAAAGAGGAGCGATTATGCCATCATTTAAATTTTCTCCCAGGCTTTCAATTATGGCTATTCTTATCTCTTTTTCAGAAAGTTTTTCAGTATCTCTTCCTACTAAGGCTTTTAGTTTATCTCTGGCAGAGTTTAAATCACTGATTAAAACCAAATCCTCCACCTCTTTACCTGCCTTAATAAGCCCTTTTAAAGCTATAAAAAGGCTTGCAACAAGAATTAAAATTATCTCTGAGAATATTTTTCCATAAAAAGAAAAACTGCATAGTTTAATTAAAAAACAGATAAAAACTAAAGAAACAGAAAAAGTGGCAGAGCAGACGACTAATGCCAGAAAAACTCCGCCAATTTTTTCTAAAAAAGCTTTGGAAAAGCCAAGCTTAATTCCAAGGTTTATCAAAGTTTTTAAAAATTTTTCAGTAAGTTCTATGAGTTTCCCTATGGCACAGACAGGATGAAACCTTTTGGGATCACCTATAATTAAATCTCCAACTAAAGAACCTGCTACACCCCACCAGTTAACATAAAACACTTTCATAGCTTTATCAAACTCCAGATTTTTTTCATATTTAAATGTGTTTCTACTAATTTAGCCAAGGTATTAAAAGTAATTTCTCTAAGTTTTTTATAGGAGTAGCTTTTTTCTAAGGGAGTGAGTCCCTTTTTTTCTCTTACTTTGTTAAGAATAAATCTTCTAAAATCGTCATTTTCAAAGATTCCATGAAGATAAGTTCCCCAGATACTTTCTTTTTGAGAGCCCTCTTTTTTTATCTCTTTTGTAGCAAATCTTTTAATGGTAAAAAGATTTAAATCTCCCTCACTTTCTCCCATATGTATTTCATAGCCCCAGATTTTTAAATTCTCTTTAAGATTACAATAACCTTCTGCCTGTGTGGTTATTTTTTGGGGATAAAAAGTGGTTTCTATATCAAGAAGCCCAAGCCCTTTGATTTCTTTTAAATCACTTTCTATCCTTTCTGGATCTTTTAAAATTTTTCCAAGCATTTGAAAACCACCACACAAACCTATAATTTCAACTCCCTTTTCTGCAAGATATTTTAAAATTTTATCTATTTTAAGGCTCTTAAGCCATAAGAGGTCTTCCACAGTCCTTTTTGATCCGGGAATAATAACCACATCTGCAGAAAGAAGTTCTTCTTTTCTCAGAGAATATAAAAGCTCTACATCTGGCTCATATTTCAAAGGATCAAAATCGCTAAAATTGGAAATATATTTCAGTCTTAAAACTACAATTTTAATAGATTTATTTTTCTCTGAAGAAAAAGTTTTGTGATAAGAAAGTCCGAGACTATCTTCAGAAGAAAGGCTAAGCTCTTCAAAATATGGAAGAACTCCCAAGCAGGGTTTCTGGCAAAGTTTTTCTATCTCTCTTATTCCAGGTTTTAAAATCTCTACATCTCCTCTAAATTTATTTATTATAAAGCCTTTAATTAGTTTTTCAGATTTGCCCACCAGTTTTATAGTGCCATAAAGAGAGGCAAAGACACCACCTTTATCTATATCTCCCACCAAAATAACAGGTGCTTTTAGATATTCAGCTACAGCCATGTTTACAATATCACTATCTCTGAGATTGATCTCAGCAGGGCTTCCTGCTCCTTCAACTATAAGCAATTCATAGTGCTTTTTTAAATATTCAAGAGATTCCAAAACTTTATTCCAGAGCTTCTTTTTTTCTGCATAATATTCCTTAGGTTTAAGTGTTTTATAAACCTTTCCATGAATAATTACTTGAGAGCCTTTATTCCCATCAGCTTTAAGAAGGATGGGGTTCATATGTATTTCAGGTTCTACTCCAGCGGACATAGCTTGTAAAGCCTGAGCAAGCCCTATTTCTCCACCATCTTTAGTAATAAAACTTTGTAAACTCATGTTTTGAGCTTTAAAAGGTGCAACCCTAAATCCTGAGTTTTTAGCAATTCTGCAAAGAGCAGTTACTAACAAACTTTTTCCTGCTCCAGAAGATGTTCCTTGTATCATCAAAGCTTTAGCCATAAAATCCCCAGAAAAAAAGACCTATTATTTCGCTTATTTCTACTGTAGCTCCTAAATTATCACCTGTAATTCCCCCAAATTTTTTAATACAGACTCTATTTATAAAAAAACTGGTTAAATAGAGAAAAACAGGAAAAAATAAAAAAATTAGTTTTTTAGTTTTAAAAATGTAAAAAGTTAGCAAGGAAAAAGGCAAAATAGAACCCAGTAAAATATGTTTAAAACTTAAATTTCCTACAAAAATAGCTCCTAATCCTTCTTTTTTAGCAGGTTTTCCATGATACATCAGAGGAAGTAGAGCCCATCTTGAAAAACTAAAAGTAAAAATTAAATGCCAGAAATAGAAAAAATTTATAAAGATAAATTTTAATAAAGTAAATTTAAAAAGAAGATCCATAAAAATTGCACAAACACCTCCTACACCTACTGTGCTATCTTTCATAATAGTAAGCCGTTTTTTTCTATCAAAATCTTCATTACCAGAGGATTTGTAAAATAAGGCATCAAAGGTATCAGAAAGCCCATCCAGATGGAAAATACCTCTTATAAGAAAGATAACTATTAATACCAGAAGAGCCAAAAATTCAACAGGCAAAAAATTTTTGCAGATAAAAACAGCTAAAAAAGAAGCAAGTCCTTCAAAAGCACCCACCCATGGAAAAAAAATAACGGAATTTTTAATGTCATCCACAGTTATATCTTTTAAGCTTACAGGTAGTAAGGTTAAAAAAGAGAAAGCTATAAAAAGCTTTTTCATTTTTTTTCCTCTGAAACTCCGGCTTCGTCAAAGGTTGCCATTTCTTTATAAATTTTTAAACCAGCTTCAATAATGGTCATGGCAAGAGCAGCTCCTGTTCCTTCTCCCAATCTCATGTTAAGCCTGAGAATAGGCTCAAGTCCCATATATTCAAGCATAACTCTATGTCCTTTTTCTTCTGAAAGATGTCCTGCGAACATGTAATCTTTTACTGCAGGATCAAAGGTATATGCAATAAGAGCTCCAGCTGTTGAAATAAAACCATCTATAACTACAGGAATTCTTTTTTCTGCTGCTCCAAGAATAAGTCCTGCTATTGCCCCTATTTCAGCTCCTCCAACCTTGGAAAGCACATCCAAAGCATCTGAAGGATCAGGTTTATGCTTATTTAAAGCTTCTTCTATAACTTCTATTTTATGCTGTAGAATATGATCATTAATTCCTGTTCCTTTTCCTACTACATCTTTTACAGGCTGTCCTGTAATAGCTGCGCAAATAGCAGATGAAGGAGTGGTATTACCAATACCCATATCTCCTGTGGCAAGAAGATTATAGCCCTGGTCTATATACTTATGGGCAAGTTCAATCCCGATATTTATACATTTTTCAGCTTCCTCTTTGGTCATGGCAGGTTCATTTTTAAAATTCCTTGTTCCCCAGACAACTTTTCTGGAAATGAAATTAGGATGATTTATATGACTTAGATCTGCATCTACTCCTATATCAATTACTATTACATCTGCTCCTGCATGTCTTGCAAGCACATTTATTCCTGCACCACCTCTTAAAAAGTTATAAACCATCTGAGCAGTAACCTCTTTTGGAAAAGCAGAAACTCCTTCTTCTACTATTCCATGATCTCCTGCAAAAACAAAAACAGCTTTTTTATTAATAGCTGGCATTTTGTTTTCAAAAATAGCCACCAATTTTGCTGCAAATTCTTCCAACCTTCCCAGGCTTCCTCTGGGTTTGGTAAGGCTGTCAAGTCTTTTTTGAGCTATTTCAAACCACTCTTTTTTTAAAGGCTTAATCTTCATCTCCACCTCCTACTTAATTTTTAAAGGAATTCCTGCGATTACTAAATAAACCTCATCAGAAACCTCAGCTATTTTCTGATTTAAAATGCCTAAATAATTGGCATAATTTCTGGAAATCTCATTAGCAGGTATAATGGTTAGACCCACCTCGTTTGAAACTATAAATACATATCCTCTTTTAAAATTTTTTAAAACCTCTATAAAATCATCTAAAGCAGGTTTTATATCTATTTTATAATAAAATAGGTTCCCTAACCAAACTGTTAAGCAATCAATTAAAATCACATCATAAATTTTTAGAAGTTTCTTAAGTAAGCTGGAAAGATGAATAGGTTCTTCAAAGGTTTCAAAGGTGTATCCTCTTTCTAATTTATGTCTTTCTATTCTTTTTTTCATTTCTTCATCAAAAGGCTCTGCTGTCCCTATAAAAGCCCTTTTTCCAACAGTCTGATTGGCAAGATTTAAAGCGAAACTACTTTTTCCACTTTTAATTCCTCCAAGTATCAATACAAGCTTTTTTTGCATATCTTTTCCTTAAGCCAAAGGTATTAATTCTAAATAGAGCCTTTTACCTTCTTGATAAATTTTTCCTTTTTTAAATTTTACCCTTTTTTTAAAAATGGGTCCATCATATACAAAAGAGTGAAATTCTCCTTCTTCTCCACAAGGGTCTATATTTCCTAAATTTTTAACCTTTTCTATAAAATCTCTATTTATTTCCTGTCCCAGCCATTCTTTTCCAAGAAAATTTTTATTGATGGAAACTATTAAGGCCTTGAAACCTGCATTCACAAATTCATTAATGAGTGTTTCTGTATCTTTTAGCCAAAGAGGTAAAAGAGGAGTTATTCCAGATTCTTTACAAACTCTTTCCACCCAATTTCTATGAACCTGTAAATATATGTCTCCAAAAATTCCTGTATTAATACCTCTTTTTTTTAAATCTTTTAAAATTTCTTTAAATGAGTTTTCATAATCTTCCCAGCTACTCTTTTTTTGAATAATAGGAATACCTAAGGCTTGAGACTGAAGTTTTAAAAGTTCAGCAGGGAGCCCATGAGACCTGCTTTTTTTTCCATCAGGCTGTAACATGTTAACTAAATAGCATACTTTCCATCCATCTTTTAGAGCCTTAAAAACTGCAAGAGTGCAATCTTTACCCCCACTCCAACAGGCAAAGGCTTTTTTATCCATTTTGTAATTTCTCCAGTATATTCTCTAAAATTTTTAAAAATAAAGTATTCTCTTCTGAAGTTTTTATAGCTATTCTAAAAAATTTATTATTTAATCCTCTGAAATTTTTACAATCTCTGATTAAAATACTATTTTTAAGAAATTTCTGGGTTAAGGCTTCAGAGTTAATATAAGGAGTGTTAATTTTTATCAATAAAAAATTGGTAACAGAGGAAAAGGCTTTAAAAATTTTAGAACTTGCAAAATAATTTAAAAATTTCCCTTTTTCTTTAGCAATAATTTTTTTTGTTTCATCTATCTGGATTTTATACTCCAATAGATAATTTGCTAAAGCTTGGGCCAATCCATTTACATTCCATGGCATTAAAAAATTTTTAATTTTATTTATAGTTTTAGGATGAGAAATTAAATATCCCAATCTTAAACCAGGAATTCCAAAAAATTTAGTAAAACTTCTAATAATGATTAAATTTTGATAAATTTGTGTGAGTTTAATTGCAGTATACTTTTTTTCCTTATACAAAAAGTCCATAAAGCTTTCATCAATAATTGCAAAAGCATTTAGAGATAGTAGTTTTTGGATTTTTTCCAAGTCTAAAATCAGATTTCCTGTAGGATTATTAGGATTACAAATAAATATACTATCTATGGAGTTTTGAGATTTTAGAAAATTTATTAAATTTTCCCAATCAGGTACAAAATTTTTACTTTCTTCTAATAAATAAAAAGAAATTTTAGCATTTATCAATTTTAAAGCCCTTTCATATTCAGAGAAAGTTGGTATTAAAATAAGGGCATGTTTAAGATTTAGGGCTTTTGGAACTAAATAAATAAGTTCTGTAGCACCATTCCCACATAGAATATTTTCAGGAGTAATATCCCAGTATTCAGCAAGTTTCTGAGTCAATTCCTTAGCTTCTGGATCAGGATACTTAGAAATTATTTCAGCAATAGAGTTTGTGTTTTTCTGAAAAAAATTTTTAATGTAAGGTAAAGTATAAGGGTTGATATTACTGCTAAAATCCAAGATTTTACGATTTAAAAATTTTTCTAAGGAAGACAAATTTCCTCCATGATTAAAAATATTAGAATACAGATCTTGCAAATTGCTTCTCCCTTAACTTTTTATATAAGTTTTTCTATTTCTCCTTCGATTTCTAAATAAATTTTTTTTAGTTGTTTTTCTGTTTTTTTATCTGCTTTCCACATCCCACGGGAAATGGCTTCAAGCAATTTTTCAATGATATTTTGCAAGGCATAGGGATTAACCTTTTTAAGCCACTTCTGCATCTCTTTATCCAGGGCATATTTTCTGGCAATTTCTTCATACATCCAATCTTCTATTACTTCTGTAGTTGCATCCCAGCCAAACACAATATCAAGCACATAAGAAATATCTCCTGCACCTTTATATCCATGTCTTTTCATACCTTCCAACCATTTAGGATTAACTAAACGAGATCTCAAAATATGTTTTGTCTCTTCTGCCAAAGTTCTTATTTTTACTCTTTTTGGATCAGAAGAGTCTCCTACTAAAGAAAGGGGATAATCTCCTTTAACAGTTTTAACTGCTGCAATTAATCCTCCATAATAATTATAATAATCTGTGCAAGACATAATATCATATTCTCTGGTATCTTCATTTTTTACTGTAACTTCCATTCTGGAAAGAAGATTTTTGAAATTTTCTGTTTTAATCTTTCCATAAGATCCTTTTCCATAAGCATAGGCACTCCATTTTATATAAATATTTCCCAGATCTTCCTGATTTTTCCAATCTTTGGATTCTATAAGTTCTGAGACACCGGCTCCATAGGTCCCCGGAGGACATCCAAAAACTCTAAAAGTAGCCTCTCTAAAAGCCTCCCCTTCGTTCATTCCCATTTTTATATACTTTTTAATATCCTCTAAAACATTTTTCCTCAGTATATTCATTTCAGGAGGTTCTTTTATTTTTACAACTGTTTTTACAGCTTCATCAATGAGTTCTACAAGGTTTGGAAAAGCATCTCTGAAAAATCCAGATATTCTTACAGTAACATCAATTCTTGGTCTACCGAGCTCTTCAAGGGGTATTATTTCTAATCCTTCTACTCTTCCACTACCTTTAGCCCAACGAGGTCTTACCCCCATAAGATAAAAAATTTCAGCTACATCATCGCCTTTAGTTCTCATAGTGCCTGTTCCCCATAAAATTATTCCTACATTGGAGGGATATTTTCCTGTTTCTTTTAAAGACTTTTCTATAAGTTCTTCAGCAAGTCGTTTACCTACTTCCCAGGCAGAGGGAGTAGGAATTTGAAGTGGATCTACTGAATAGAAATTTTTCCCTGTTGGTAGAATATCTGCCTGACCACGGGTTGGAGCTCCAGAAGGTCCTGGAGAAACAAATCTTCCTGAAAGTGCTTTTAAAGTTGCGTCTATTTCTTCAGAGGTTTTTTTTATGTTTAAAACCAAATTTTCACAAATATACTTTAAAACCTTTTTAAGTTCTTTGTCAGGTTTCTCAAAATATTTTTTTGTTATATTTTCTATAGCTTCTATAGAAAAATTTTCCCTTTCTAATTCTTTTATAATGGATCCAGCTATTTTATGAGCTTCCTGAATGAGTTTTCTTTCTTTTTTCTTTTTAAGTAGCTCATCATAATCATATCCCCAAATCTTTAAAATAGCCTCTCTTAAGGATGGAATTTCTCCATTAGGCAGGCGTGTCAATTGCACTAAAAATTCTACCAATCTATCTCCATCAGGAGGTCTACCAAGGATATGAAGTCCATCATTTATTATAGTATCTCCTAATTCATCCAAATAATTGTGCAAAGATTTCAAAAATTTTTCAAAATCTGCAAAAGCGTCTTCTTTTTTTATTTTTAAATCTTTATCCAGGTTAGCCTCGCATACAGCCTTCCATATTAAAGGTTTAAGAATTTCTATTTTTTTAGGATCTTCTCTTTGAGCATCTGCATACTCATTTAATAAATTTTCTACCTTAGCCAACTCTTCATATAAATCTGCATTTGTAAAAACCGGTGTGAGATGGTCTATAATACAGCAATAAGATCTTCTTTTAGCTTGAGTTCCTTCTCCGGGGTCATTTATAATATAAGGATAAATATTAGGAAGATCCATAATAGCAATATCAGGATAACACTCCTTGGAAAGCCCTGCGGATTTTCCAGGGAGCCATTCTAAAGAACCATGTTTCCCTACATGAATAATAGCATCAGCTTTAAAAACATTTTTAATCCACCTGTAAAAAGCTAAATAATAATAGGGTGGAGAAAGGTTTGTATCATGATAAATTTTTTCTATATTTTCTAAATAACCTCTGGGAGGTTGAATTGTTATAAAAATGTTTCCATTTATTATACCAGGAAAATACATTTTGTTCTGCCATACAAAAAGTTCTCCTGGAGGTTCTCCCCAATCTCTTTTCAATTTATCTTTTACTTTTTCTGGCAAATCTTTGAAACTTTCTTCTATCTCTAATTCTTCCATAATAGCTTGAGATTCTTTTGAAATCTTTTCAGGTATTAACCACCTTTGATCACATGTCATTCCAGAAAGAAGCTCTTTTATTATTTCTTCTCCACTTTTATAAGTTCTTTCTACTTTATATCCTTCACCTTTTAATCTGTTTATTAATTCCTTTACACTTTCAAAACTATCAAGTCCGGCAGCACATCCTATTCTATCATTTCTTGGAGGATAGTGATGAAAAATAATAGCTATTCTTTTTTCATTATTCTTTTTTCTTCTCAATTTAGCCCAATTCAAACTTAAGGAGACAACTTTTTTTATTCTTTCTGGTATAGGCATTTGTTTTACTATCAAAGCACCTGTAAGAGGATCTATTTCACTTTCTTCTCTTGAGGCAACAGGCACAGTTATCAGATTTCCATCAAATTCAGGCTGGGCAACAGAATATGCTACATCCATAATAGAAATTCCCTGTGAACTTTCTTTCCAATCTTTATAAGAAGTCCACATAGGGATAGCCTGAAGAACAGGCACATCTAAATATTTTAAAAGATCTTTATATTCTGGAGCAAAAAGAGTCAAAGAAAATAACATAGGGCTTATCAAACAATCTATAATTGTTTTACCATCTTTTTTAAAAAAGTTTTCCACTATAAAATCTGCACCTTTATTTCCTCTTTCTGCATCTTTATATCTTAAATGAAAAACAGCTATTGCATTTGCTCCTTGTTTTTCTACTTCTTTTATTATGGCATCAATATAGGCTAAATCATCATTTAACCAGTAACTTTGATAAAACCAGATTCCTATAGTGGGTTTTTGAGGATCTATTTTTAAAGGATAATATTCTTTCAAAGTAAATATTCTGGAAAAATCAGGGTGATAAATACCTTCTTCTGGAGGTTTAATAGGTTCGTCAAAAGAAAGTTCTTCTTTAAATAAAAGATACCGGAGATATTTAAGCATATTGTAAAAATTGACTGTTCCACCATAAGAAAGATAGCGATTTAAAATTATCCATGGTTCTTTTCCAAAATCTGGGGCATATTCTTGAGCTGCTAAAATGGCGTCTTCATCTTTTCCAGAAGGATAGATATGAAGATAAGGAATTTTTTTTCCAGAATTTTTTCTCTCTGAAATAGCTTTCATTAATGTATCAAACACAGGGCAGGATTGTCTTCCACCGTGAAGAGTTATAAAAACTGCATCTGCTATAAGAGCCTCTTTTACAAATTTCTGCGCTATTTCTTTATTCAAAAGCTGTGAACCTGTTCTGGCTACAACTTTTATTTTTTCACCTTCATCTTTTAATTTTTTCACTCCAGCGCTTAAAGATGAAATTTCCAAGGAAAAAGGACTATAGTAATAAAGAACAAAGGGCTTCAATTTTTACCTCCAAAGTCTAAATGTTCTCTAAAAATTTTATGCATAGCATGGATGAGCTTTTTGTTTTCTGCATTGTTATAATATGTTCTACTTGGGCAGTCTTCTGGGCAAAGGATAGAAATCTTTTTTAAAGCTAAAAATCCATCAAAATTCAATTTTTCAAGGGTTCCGGAGAAGAAATTGGGATCGTCAACTGTTTGAGAACAAGGATAAAGTGTTCCATCAGGACAAACAGCCAAGCTTTTACCTTTTAAAGCAAAACAAAAGGGATGTTTTAAGCTCTTTTCAGCTCTATTTTTAAATATCTCAAGTTCTCTAAACTTCACAGGTTTAATCCTGATTCTATTAATTAAATCCAGAGTTTTTAAAAATTCCTTTAAAACAGTTTTAAAATTTTCTTCATTAGGTAGTTTTATTTGTAAATTTTTTAATGCTTGCCCTTTTTTAACAAGAAGGCTTAAGGCAATGCCCTCAAAATTGGGAAAAGTACTTAACAAAAGTAAAAGTTTTGGTAAAAAATTTATATTTAGATTGCTGATCACAGATACTACTTTAAAAGGAACTTCATTTTTTGCCAGAAGTCTCAATTTTTCAAAAACCTTATTTGATTTATCTCTTAAAATTTCCTGAATTTCTGGAGGTCCATCTATACTTATACTTACTTGAATTTTATATCTTTTAAAAATATTAATTAAAGCATTGTCTAAAAGAGTTCCATTGGTTTGGATACCTATGGATGCAGTCAAGTTTTTTTTATAAATAAATTTAGCTAATCTTTCTATAAGTTCTGGATTAAGAAGAGGTTCTCCACCTGTTAATTGTACATGGAAATAATTTTTTGAAGAACCTGCTAAAATCAGTGACTTTTCTGCTATTTCAAAGGGCATATCTTGAATTTTAGAATGTTTATCTTTATAACAATAAACGCAATTTAAATTGCAATTATTTGTTATCAAAAGCATTAAAAATTTCGGTTTTATACCTTTATTCATTTACTACAACTTTGGTATAGGGCACTCCAAAAATTTTCAGATAAAAAGAATTACTATACTTTATAAAATTTATATCTTTAAAATATTCTGGATAAACTCTTACAGCAGTCCATAGGCTAAGAATAACAAGAGAGGGAGACCATGTCCCAAGATTTCTCGGGGCTTTATAAACCTTGTTTTCTTTTACTGCTTTTATAGATTGCCACTGGGAATTATGTATAATATCCTCTGGCTTTGCTCTTGTAAATCCCCAAATAAAAATTACATCTGGATTATATTTTATAAGGTCTTCTATAGATATATTTGCTATAACATTACAATTAGGTTTTATCAGATCACATACGTTTATGGTTTTTAATTTTTTAAAAATATCATCTATAATAGCTCCTTTACAGGCTATACCCAAAGGAGCCAATCTATAAATCCAGACAACCTTTTTAGGTTTAGAGACCTGAACCAATCTTTTTTGAATGAGATTTAAGGTTTTATTCATTTCATTGATTAAAAAATTAGCTTTATTTTCCTTACCAAAGATCAAGCCAAATAGTTTGATAACTTTATAAAACTCAGAAATTGTTTCAGGATTGATTGTGATTACTTTTAAACCATGTTTTTCCATAAACTTTACAACCTCAGGATAAAAAGGCCCTGTAATAATTACATCTGGTTTAAGTTTGAGAAGTGTTTCCATATCAATATCTTTTCCCATTCCACTTCCTACAGGGAGGACTTTTTTCTTCCAGTCTGGTTTTATATAGCTGAAAAATTTATATTCTCTGTAAACCCAATAACTTACTCCTACCACCTGATTCCATAGACCAAGTGCTGGAATAAGTTCTGGAGCCATAATAACAACGGCTCTTTTCACAGGAGTATTTATAGTAATTTTTCTCCCCAATTTATCTACAATGGTTATCTCTTTTGCAAAAATAGAAGATGAGACTGTTACCAGAAATAAGAATATAAAAATAATCTCTTTACTTTTTGATTTTAAAGCCATTTTGTTCCTCCAGAGCTTTTACTACTGCTTCATAAACTGCTTTTCCAATAAGTTCTCCAATTTTGCTATGTCCACCTGTGTAAGTGATTTTAGGAGTTGTTGTCCCTGAAACAATAATTACATTGTCAGTTCCAGTTCCTGTAGCTTGAACATTTGGAGTATAAGAACTTGGAACTTTTAAATCTTCAAAAGCTGCGGTTTTAGCTTCTGTGATAGTAATAATTGCTCTTGCCATAGCTGCATCTGTCAATATGACATTTGTTAGTAAAATAATATTAACTGTTCCATGGGGTTTTTCGGTCTCTATATAATTTCCTTTATCAACACCAGCTCTTAATGCGTTGGTTTTTGCTCCTGCAGTAACCAGAGCTGTAACTACAAAATTTACATCTTTAGTCTTAAATCTTTTTGTAACCACTGAGAGATTATCCATATTTGCAGCGGTAGCTAAAATAGCAACTTTTTCTTTGGGAATATTAAGCAAATCGGCAACCTTTTCTCTTATCTCCTCCATATAAACCTTGCCACCTACTTTGTTTTTTGTTTTTAGAACCTGACAGACTTTTTTCCATAAATTAGGGTGGGCAGAATGATTCACTACTGCTAATACATTTTTAAAAGACTCATAAGTGGACAGACATCTTCTTTCTCGGTTAAATCTTATAACCAAGGTTTTTTCCCACCATCCATCTCTTTGAGAATAGATGATAAAAGCCTTAGCCTGTAATTCCTTTGGTAAAGGGATATTCTTGGCATATACAAACTGAGTTAAGTAGAACGTATTTAATAACAATATAAATAAGATTAACATAATAATTTGCCTCATCTAATCCTCCTTAGCCTCCTCCCTTTATATAAAGGAGGAGGCTAAAAGTTTGTATAAACAAGGAGGTGTGGTATTTAAAATTTATAAGTTAATCCTACATAAAAGCTTCTTTCAGGCATAGGATAATATTTTACATATTCATATTCTCTATTAAACAAATTTTCTACTTTTAAATAAGTATTCAAATTTTTAGGGAAATCGTAACTTACAAATAAATTGAAAATGGTGAAATCTTGTTTTTTAACAATTCTATTTCCATAATAAGGAGGTGCCCAATCTTGAACTTTTTCATCACCATTGTATATACCTGTTAAATTTGCTTTGAAATTTCCGTAATAAAAATTAACTCCGAAACTTATAACACTTTTAGGAATATACAAAAGAGCTGTTTTATCTTCATCATTTCTATATTGAAGATGATATGTCATATTTATAAATGGCTCTAATCCAAAAGGTAAATTTAATAAAGCTCCAATATCATTTGAATATGAAATTTCTATACCTTGAATAGTTGCACCTTTTATGTTTTTAAAAGTCTTTGCATTTAAATTGGAGTTATAATAGCTTATTATTTTGTCATTATATTTATTGTAAAAATAATCAAAAGATAAAATTCCCATATTTCCTGCGTAGTCTGCACCTACATCAAAAGATACAACCTCTTCAGGATCAAGAGTTGCATTGCCTAAGTAATGGGTTCCCCAAGATGAAATATAATCCGTAGCAAGTTCATCTGGGGTTGGAGTTCTAAAAGCTTCTCCAATATTAGACTTTAAACTTAAATTTTTATTTACTTTAAAAAGAAATCCTAATTTTCCACTGAAATGATCTATATCTTCTTCTCGCGGATTTAGGGTTGTTATTCCTGGAGTTTTTAAGATTTTTGTTTTAAAACAATCATATCTTATACCAGGAATAACAAAAAATTTATTTTTATAAATATTAATTTTAACCTCTGTAAAAACTCCATAATTTTTGAAGCTGGAATTTGGATTGTAAGGAGCGCCTGAGCTATTTTTGCTTTTTATATCAAGATTATAATATTCTCCTCCTAAAATTAAGAGAATATTTTTAAATTTTACAGGAAGAACTGTATTTAAATCTTTTCCTCTCATAATTTTGGTATATATCTTTTCAGAAGGACCGTAAAATGAGTGCCATTCATCTTTATCATAAGTATAGGTGTAATTAACTTTTAAATTTTTAAATCTATAAGTAATGTTATAAGAATCTCTTTTTTTATTTGAATAGTTATTAGGAGTGGGGTTATACCTTGCGCCAGGACTTCCTATATCCCATCCTTTCCATTGTTGATATCCAAAGGAAAGATGATGATTTTTCAAAAAAGAAACCCCTAATTTAGTATCTATAGTATTTTCTTTATAAGATGTATTGTCAATTTCACCGTAATGTTTAGCTTTATAGTCTGATAATCTTTATCTTCCAGAATATAGAAATCTATAGAGTTTATAGAAGAATTTTTTAAAGATTTTTTTATAGTTACTTTACCTGTTCCTTTCCAATAACTCCAAGATCCTATTTCACCTTTTATTTTAAAATGCATACCTTCTTTTTTAACTTTTTTGGTTATAATATTTATAACCCCTCCCATTGCTTGTGTACCATAAAGGACTGAAAAAGGTCCTTTTACAATTTCAATTCTTTTTACATTTTCTAAAGGAATCTTTGCAAGGTTTGCAGTGCTTGCTCTTTGTCCATCAATTAAAATAAGAACTCCACCTTTTAAAGGATCAAATAAATCTGAAGATATACCCCGTATACTTATTCTACTTATCAAAGCCCCTGGATATTTATGAGTGTGTCCAAGTCCAAGCTCTGAAAATATATCTCCAAGATTTTTTGCAGGACTTTTTTTAATCTCTTCTTCAGGAATTACTTCTACAAAAGAACTTACATCTAAAGGATTCTCTTTTATTTTACTTGCTGTAACTACTACTTCTGGAATTTCAGTAGAAGTTTTGTTATCAGTTTTTGTTGATTCCTTTGCTGAAACATTATTTATAAACAAATTTAAAATCATCAATCCTGTTAAAACACTTGCTTTTCTTTTCATAATTTACCTCCTTTATTTACTTCTTTATGATTTCTTTTAAATGGTCTATATAAATTTTTACAATTTCAGGATTTTCCCCCAATCCTTTAATAATAGGTTTACAAATAAACCCCTCTTTAGTAAGAATGGATTTCCAGCTATCTGGTTGATCTCCAGCCATATCATTGTTAGCATGATCTCCTGCTACTAACATAAAAGGCATAAGATAGACAGTTTTTATTCCCTGTTTTTTTAACTTAGGAATAATGTCAAAAATGGTAGGATGCCCTTCCACTGTAGCAAGGAAGACTCTGGGATTTTTCTTATTAAGAATGCTATTTAAGGCTATGTAGATAGCATTAGCTGGATGTTCTGTTCCATGTCCCATAAAAATCAAAGCTTCTTTTTCTTTTAGATGAATGTTTTTTAATACTGCATTTGCTACTTTTTCCAGGTCCTCATAAGTAGAAACAAGAGGCTTTGAAACTTTGATTTCTTTTATCCCATTTTTCATAAGAGAAAATAGCTTTGCATTGGAATAGAGTAAATGATATTCTTCTCCGGGAATAACATGGAGAGAAAGGATATAAACCTTTTTATAGCCATTGTCCATGAGCTTTGCTAAAGCCATTTCAGGAGATAGGATATGAATTCCTCTTTTAGCTAAAATGTGTCTTATGATTTTAGAAGTGTAAGCCCAGTAAATAGGGATATCGGAAAACTCATTTTTAAGCATACTTTGAACATCCTTCAAAGCCTTTTGCCCAGATGGATAAGTTGTTCCAAAAGCTACTACTAAAATAGCTTTTTTGTTTACATTATTGGACTTGATTTCCATAGCAACTCCTTTTTTATATGTAATTTGAACTGTAAGAAAGGCACATAGTAAAAAGTAAATAACTAAGACCAGATTTTTACGCATAACATACCCCCTTTTCGAATTTTTGAACTTAAAAAAACAAAAACAGAAAATAGCTAAAGATTGGAATATAAAGAGATTCAGATGATAAAAGAGAGTTGTTTCATTTTAACACCCCCCTCGAGGTTTTTTAAGGGTGGATAGGTCTTCCGGCTTCCGGATCATCCTACTCGCCGCGCCTTCCCAGTGCCTTTCGGCACCAGTGACCTGTCGGCTAAGAGCTTGCTCTCCGTGAGCTTCAGCTCTTAGCCCAAGGAAGGAAGCCTCCTTTCAGAAGTAAAAACTTCCTACTCGGGACCTCCTTCCCCAGGAGCTCTAAATTTTAGAGCTCCCAAGCGGCTTTCGTCCCCGGTCACGGCTGCGGGGCAGCGGGGGATTTTCACCCCTCTTCCCTGACTTCCACCCCTGTATTTTAAAAGCCTATCTTAACATATTTTTTTGTCAAGAGGTAATACCTAATTTTTTCATCCAAAATTCCCGCTTAAGGTTGAAGGAGTAAACTTTATTGTGAAGTCTATCCAAAAATTTTAAAAAAATCTCCCCCAAAAATTAACTCTTCTTAAAAAATTCGTAAAAATTAAAAATAAACCCAATTAAAATCCCTACTTTAATTATTTTCTAAGCACAATACCCCCATTTTTTAAATAAAACCCCTTTTACTCCTACTCTCAAATTTTAAATAAAAACTATCTAAAAACTAATCCCCTTTCTAATTGAGTAGCAGCAAAATATATCCAATCAATATGCACTATCTGTTTGGTAAACCATATCTTTAATCGCCGAGCATGTTTTACTACTTTGGCTGCCACTCTTAAAAAATGCTTAATTATTGTGCAGGGACGACATCTTCTGGCTTTCTCTGGCAAAAGATTATATTGCATTCCTACCAGCAATAAGTAAGCTATCTGCCCCAAGATATAATATGCCTGATTAGCAACAAACCTCTGACATGGTGGATGATGTAGCCCTAAATCCCTAAGCGGTCCTTTCAAAACATTCTCTTGCCCCTGTTTCTGCCGATGCATCCTCACAAGCTC
>Ga0256842_1000818_pt1 | contig 26998 bp, 21 predicted proteins | sample 4559240metaG_FD_185973 | JGI IMG/M metagenome (GOLD analysis project Ga0256842, IMG submission 185973) | Hydrothermal vent microbial communities from Guaymas Basin, Mexico - 4559-240 | ecosystem: Environmental > Aquatic > Marine > Hydrothermal vents | place: Mexico: Guaymas Basin | collected... | reverse complement strand
TTTACCGGCGCTAACAATCTGGCGATTATGCTCTGCCTTAACTCGTCTGAATATTTGGCCTGTTTGCGTTTCATGATTCCCTCGTCTCCGTTTGCCCCGCATATTAGCACATATTACTCAAGGATGGGCGACAACTAGCCTGACACAGGGGGATTAATACCCCTCATAGTCGGCAAGATAATGAAAAATAGCACAACATTATTGAAATCGCCGATTTTGGGTGAAAGGTAATACTCTTTGTGGCATAGTGTTTTTAACTTCTCGGGTTATGAGTTTTGATGGTTGTGGTAACCGTATCTTATCATTTTTCTTGAGGTTTTTCTTTATCTATTTTGCTTAATCGCTGATCTTGAGATCCCGCCCGGCGTTGACTTGGCCTTGGCCAGGCTTTATGATGCGCTGATTGTCGGTTACGTGAATTTATCTAATAGTGAGCAGATTATGGCAGTGCTACCCATACAATGTTACCCGGCGCCGGTGCTTAAAAAAGTGGCGGCGCAGATAACCGTATTTGATGATGAACTGGCCGCCCTGGCGGCGGATATGGTGGAAACCATGTATGCCGCGCCTGGCTTGGGATTGGCGGCGCCGCAGGTCAATGTGTCGCAGCGGTTGATTGTACTCGACTGTGCTGGCAGCGATGAACCCGCCGATTTGATTGTGGCGGTTAATCCGCATATCGTCGAGCGCGATGGCGAAGTGTGCGAAGAGGAGGGCTGCCTGTCGGTGCCCGGCTACAACGCGGTGGTCAAACGCAGTGCCTGGGTGCATGTACGCTATCAGACCCTGGACGGTAGTGCGGCGGAGCGCGAGGCGGAAGGGTTGCTGGCGGTGTGTTTTCAGCACGAGATAGACCATCTCGACGGCAAACTGTTTGTCGATCGGCTGTCGCCGCTGAAGCGGAGTATTTTCCGTAAAAAATATAAAAAAATTCTGCAGGAACAACAGGAGTCGGCGTGATCAACTGCAAAGATATTCGCACGGTATTTATGGGGACGCCGGAGTTTGCCCTAGATACCTTTACCGGCCTGGTGGAAGCGGGGTTGAATCTGGTCGGGGTGTTTACCCAGCCGGATCGCCCTAAAGGACGCGGGAAAAAACTGGCCATGCCGCCGGTAAAGGAACTGGCGCAGCAGTACGGTTTGCCGGTGTTTCAGCCGCGCCGCCTGCGCGACGACGAGGCGCTGGAGCAGTTGCGTCGGTTGCAGCCGGATTTGATTGTGGTGGTGGCTTATGGCCAGATTCTGCCGCAGGCGGTGCTCGATCTGCCCCGCTATGGCTGCATTAATGTCCACGCTTCGCTGCTGCCGCGCCACCGTGGTGCCGCGCCCATCAACCAGGCGATCATCTGCGGCGATAAAGTTACCGGCGTAACCACCATGATGATGGATATCGGCCTGGATACCGGCGATATGCTGGTGAAAAAGGAGCTGGAGATCCGCCCTGACGAAACCGCCGGAGAGTTGCACGACCGCCTGGCGCCGCTGGGGCGTGAGGCCATGGAGGAAACCCTGCGCCAGTTGTGCGCCGGTACCCTGCGGCGGGAAAAGCAGGATGACAGCCTGAGCACTTATGCCGGAATGCTGAAAAAGGAGGACGGCCTCATCGACTGGAACCGTCCGGCTCAGGATGTTCACAACCAGATTCGCGGCCTCGATCCGTGGCCGGCGGCGTATACAACCCTGGACGGTGCGGTGCTCAAGGTGTTTGCCACCCGCGTGGCCGACGGCGATGCGAAAAACGCGGCGGGTACGGTGCTGAGTGCCGACGGCGCTGGTGTGGTGGTGGCCTGTGCCGACGGCGCGGTCTGTATCGGCCAGTTGCAGTTGCCGGGGAAGAAGCGCCTCGATGCCGCCGCTTTTCTGCGCGGACGGCAGTTGCCGCCCGGCACCAGGCTGGGAGTCTGACGGGCTTTCCGGGCGTGGATTGGCACAGTTGCAAAACTGTGCTTTGAGCCTTGTAATTGGTGCCGTGGCTGCCTATATTATCCACCGTGCCGGGGTGTGTCCGGCAGAAAATACGACAAAAAAATAATAACGGTGGAGGATTTGCAATATGATTAACAGTGTAAAAACGGTTGCTTTTATGGCGCTGCTCACGCTGCTGCTCATGGCCATTGGTGGTGCCATCGGCGGCCAGGGCGGTGCTGTCGTGGCGCTGGTACTGGCCGGGGTGATGAACATCGGTTCCTACTGGTTCTCGGATAAAATCGTCATCCGCATGTACAAAGGGCGCGAGGTGACCAGTGGTGTGTTGTACGATGTGGTGCGTGAGCTGTGTTTGCGCAATAATCTGGAGATGCCGCGCGTTTACGTTATCCCCGATGCCACGCCCAACGCCTTTGCCACCGGGCGCAGTCCGAAACATGCCGTGGTGGCGGCCACCGAGGGGATTTTGAACATTCTCACCCGCGAGGAACTGATGGGGGTTATGGCGCATGAGCTCAGCCATGTGAAGCATCGCGATATCCTCATCGGCTCCGTTGCCGCCACCATCGCCGGTGCCATATCATATCTGGCCACCATGGCGCAGTGGGCGGCCATGTTCGGCCTGGGGGGCGATGACGAGGAGGGTGGCAATATTTTTGTGATACTGCTGGCATCTATCTTTGCGCCCATAGCCGCTGGACTGGTGCAGATGGCGGTATCACGTTCGCGTGAGTATCTGGCCGATGAAGGCGGCGCTAAAATGTGCGGTAATCCGCTTTATCTGGCCAATGCCCTGCGCAAGCTGGAGATGGCCAACCGCCGGATGCCCATGCATAACGTCAACGATGCCACAGCGCATATGTTTATCGTCAACCCGTTAAGCGGCAAAGGGCTGCAGAGCCTGTTTTCCACCCATCCGCCCATGGATGAACGGGTGCGGCGGCTGGAGGCCATGGCGGCGTAATTGCTTAAAATCTGATGGCGGCGCAAAAGTCCGCCACCGGTGTTGTGAGCGTTTGTTCAAGACTTGAGAATAAGTAGCGTTATTGTGTAACGACGGGAGGGGTGGAGACACGCCTCCCGTTGTGTTATGGAGGCGGTGGATGGCCAGACTTAAAAAGATTGCCGTAACCGAGGCGCGCGCCCTGGCGTTCAATGTGTTGTGGCGGGTGGAGGCGCAGGGTGCCTACTCCGACGTGGCGCTGGACGCTGCCCTGCGCGCCAGTGCCGGGCTGGACGGACGCGAGCGTGCCCTGGCGACGCAACTGGTTTACGGCGTACTGCGTCAGCGTGGTCGCCTCGATTTTGTTTTGTCCCACCTGTGCCGACAGCCGCTAAGTGCGCTGGAGATGGCGGTATTGCTGCTGCTGCGCCTGGGGGCTTATCAGCTGCTTTATCTCGACCGTGTCCCGGAGCGCGCCGCAGTACATAGCACAGTGGAACTGGCGCGCCGCCTGGGGCTGGAGCGCGCCACCGGCCTTGTAAACGCTGTGTTGCGCGGCTGTATTCGTCGGCGTGACGAAATAACCTGCCCCGATCCTGCCGCCGGAGCGGAGCAGATGGCGACCGGTTGTTCTCTGCCGCTGTGGCTGGCGCGGCGCTGGCTGCGTCAGTATGATGTGGCGACAGCGGTGGCGCTGGCACAGTGCCAAAGTGAGGCGGCGCCGGTAACCCTGCGCGTTAATACTCTCAAGGTGGAGCGTCGCCAGGTGCTGGAAGAGTTGCAGCGCCACGGTGCCGCCGCCGCACCAACCCGCTTTGCCGCCGAAGGGATTACTGTGAGCGGCGGCGGTATCGCTGTCTTGCAGCAGATTGACCCGTCGTGGTACCAGTTGCAGGACGAAGCCAGCATGCTTATCGCGCCGCTGTTGCAGCCGCAGCCCGGAGAGCGAATTGCCGATGTCTGCGCCGCGCCGGGCGGCAAAACCACCCATCTTGCCGCCCTGTGTGGCGACGAGGCCAGCATCAGCGCCTCGGATATTCACGCTTCACGCCTTAAAACTCTGCAGCGGGCGGCGCAACGCCTCGGTTGTGGCTGCGTCAAAACGCTGCGTCGTGATATGACGGCTACGCCAGCGAGCGCTGACAGCGGTTCGTTTCACAAAGTGCTGGTGGATGCGCCCTGCAGTGGCCTGGGGGTGCTGCGTCGCAATCCGGAGGTGCGTTGGCGGCGGCAGGAGGAAGATGTGACGCGACTGGCGCTGCTGCAGCGGAAAATTCTCGCCAACGCCGCCGAAATGCTTGCCCCCGGCGGGCTGCTGGTGTATTCACTGTGTACCACTACGGTGGAGGAATCGTGGCAGGTGGTGGATGATTTTCTCGCCCATCACACCGATTATGAGCTGGTGCCGGTGGCGCAGATTGCGCCGCCGCACTGGCAGCAACTGTGTGATAAACGCGGCGCCCTGTCCACATTTACGCCGTGGCACGACAACATGGACTGTTTCTTTGCCGTGGTGTTGCGGCGTATAAACGGGTAAAATTCCCATAAATTCTACTGCGCTGGAGAGAGCAATGATAAAGATCGCCCCGTCAATTCTGTCCGCCGATTTTGCCAATCTGGGTAACGATATTGCCGCTGTGGAGCGAGCCGGAGCCGATTATATCCATGTAGATGTGATGGACGGCCACTTTGTCCCTAATATCACCATCGGCGCGCCGGTGGTGCAGGCGTTGCGTAAGGTAACCAGATTGCCGCTGGATGTCCATCTGATGATTGAAGAGCCGGATCGCTATATCCCCGATTTCGCCGCCGCCGGGGCCGACATTATCACCGTGCATCAAGAGGCGGTGGCGCATATGCACCGCACCGTGCAGCTGATTCACGGCCTGGGCAAAAAAGCCGGGGTGTCGATAAATCCGGCTACACCGGCAGGGATGCTGGAGGTGATTGTTGCCGAGGTGGATCTGATTCTGGTGATGAGTGTCAACCCCGGTTTCGGCGGCCAGAGCTTTATCCCCTCGGCGCTGGATAAAATTGCCGCGCTGCGTGCCATGATCGACGCCAGTGGTCGGGAGGTGGAACTGGAAGTGGACGGCGGAGTCAAGGCCGACAACATTGCCGCCATAGCCGCCGCCGGGGCGGAGGTGTTTGTCGCCGGTAGCGCCGTGTTTAACGCGCCCGACTATGCAGCCGCTATAGCCACATTGCGCAGCAACGCCGCCTGAATGATGTCTGTGCTAATAACATATTGATATAACAGAGTAAAAACTGCTATGCCCGTAGTTTTTCATGCCGCCGCTTTCCGCGGTGCCGGATGAGTAAATCCGTGCTGGCACCGGCAAAATTATCCTTGATTTAATAGGCTCTGTTGTGGTATTTACCTGCATACTGTATACAAAAGGTCAGTGGTCGTTTGCAACAGAACCGGCGGTGGTCCGTCCGTTTTGTGGAAAATAAAGCGCTCTCTTGCTGGCGAGGGCATGGGTATCACAGGAGGTAATATTGTCTGAAATAGTTTTTTCCAGCTGGGGAAGAAAAATCGTCGACAACCGCAGCGGCGGTTCGGCTGATCTGGCTTCACTGAAGCTTAAAATTCCTACAGAATATCTGGGTAACAGCAAGGTCAAGGCCTTTATGGGCTGGGATGGTGTTGTTCTGCTTGACAAGGATACCGACGTGGTGGCTATGGCCGCCGAGTACATGAAGCGCGTACAGGAAAAGCACTGTTGCGGCAAATGTACCCCCGGTAAAAAAGGGACGCGCGTGCTGCAGGATACGCTGGCGCGGATCGTGGAAGGCCATGGGAGCGAAGCGGATCTGGATACCATCCTCAATCTGTCCGAGTTGCTGGAAGAGTGCAAATGTACCCTGTGTAAAACGGCGGTTATTCCGGTTCAGGATACTGTCAACCACTTCCGTGATGATTATCTGGCCTATATAAACGGCAAGCGCAAGGCACCTGCTGCCGGTATCGATTATCGCGATAAGCTTACCGCTCCATGTATGGATCGCTGCCCGGCGCATATTGACATCCCCGCTTACATTGAGGAGATCAAAAACTACCGCTTTGACGAGTCGCTGGATGTTATACGGCGGCGGATGCCCATTGCGGCGGTGTGCGGCCGGGTATGTCCCCATCCGTGTGAAACTGCCTGCCGTCGGGCGCTGGTGGATGAGCCGGTAAGCATTATGGTGCTCAAGCGGGTGGCGTCTGATCACGAATGGATGCATCACAAGCCGTTCCCGGCCAAACCCAAGGCGCCTACCGGCAAAAAAGTGCTGGTGGTCGGTGCCGGTCCGGCCGGGCTTACCTGTGCGTACTATCTGGCGCTGGAAGGGCATAAGGTTAAAATTATCGAGATGCTGCCTGAGCCGGGCGGTACCGTTGCTGTAGGTATCCCCGACTACCGTATGCCGCGCCATCTGCTGCGGCGCGAGGCGGAGAACATCGCCTCCCTCGGTGTGGAGATTGTCTATAATACCAAGCTGGGCAGGGATATCGCTCTGAGCGATGCCAAAAAGGAGTACGACGCCATCTTCCTGGGCACCGGGTGCTTCAAGTCCAAGCCCATGGGTGTCGACGGCGAGGATGCCGGTTACGAAGGGTTCTCGCCCGGCGGTATCCACTATCTGCGTGCCGTGGCTCTGGGGCAAGGAATCAAGACGCCCAAGCGGGTAGTGGTGGTCGGCGGCGGTAATACCGCCATCGACTGTGTGCGCGTGGCGTTGCGTGAAGGAGCCGAGGAGTCTATTCTGGTCTATCGGCGTACCCGCAACGAGATGCCGGCTGAATCGTATGAGGTCGACGACGCCGAGGAGGAAGGTGTACGCTTTGAGTTTTTGGTCAACCCCACCAAGCTGGTTACCAAGAACAACAAGATTACCGGCGTTGAAGTAATCAAGATGGAACTGGGTGAGCCGGATGAGTCCGGACGGCGGCGGCCCAAGCCGGTACCCGGTTCCGAGTATGTCATCCCCTGTGACATGGTTATTCCCGCCATCGGCCAGGATCCCGATCTGTCGTATCTGGATGACTGCAAAGACTGCAAGATAAAGAAAACCCGCTGGAACAGCGTTCTTACCCACGGTGGCACCATGATGACCGATGACGAGGGCGTGTTCGCCGGTGGTGACTGCGAGTACGGCGCCATGACGGTGGTAATGGCTGTCGGCCACGGCAAACGTGCCGCCAGCGTGCTCAATCGTTATCTCAAGGATGGCAAGGCGATGCTTGACGACGAGGAAGCGCTGGAAGACGCGGTAAACCGCCTTGGCGTGTTCAACGATAAAGAAAAAATTCCGCTGCCCGGTGGCCTCAAGCGTGAGCACCAGCCCAAGATCAGCGGGCCGGAGCGGGCCAAGAATTACGAGGAAATCGAACTGGCCATGCCGGAGAGTCAGGCGGTGGTGGAAGCTGACCGTTGCCTGCGCTGCTACCGTGTTGCCATGGTGGCGATTGACCAGTAAGGGCGGACAGCTCACGGATTAATTGCAGGAAACCAAGACACTATTTAGGATCTACTCACATGAGCGATAAAAATACCAAGGCAATGATCAACTTGACGATTGATGGTCAGAGTGTCCAGGTGGAATCGGGGGCGACTATCATAGCTGCCGCTGAGAAGCTGGGCATCAAGATTCCGACCATGTGCTACCTGAAAAAGGTTTCCACCACCGGGGCGTGCCGGGTGTGCCTGGTGGAGGTGCAAGGCGTTGATGCGCCGGTTACGGCGTGCAACACCGTGGCCATTGATGGCATGGTGGTTACTACCAGCACGCCGGAATTGGAGAAGAAGCGTCGCGATATTATCCGCTTGATGCTGGTAAATCACCCCCTCGACTGTCCGGTGTGTGATGCCGCCGGTGAGTGCGATCTGCAGAATATCTGTTACGACATGCACATTCTGCAGCAGCCCTACAGTGCCGAGGATGTGGCCATGCCCAAGATTACCGTGTGGCCTCTCATCGAGAATGTCCCGTCACGGTGCATTTTGTGTGAAAGATGCGTCAAGGTCGGTCACGAACTTACCGGCATCGGTACCTTCACCGTCTCTGAGCGCGGCGACAAGGCGTTTATTACGCGCAAGCCCGATAACGAAATAGACCCCTATATCGAGGGCAACGCTGTGGCGGTATGTCCGGTGGGGGCGATGATCTCCAAGCCCTTCAAGCACTCCTCGCGCAGTTGGACCCTGAACAAGGTGCCAAGCATCGGCTTTGCCTGCGGGCCGCTGGAGCAGGTAGAACTTAACGTACGCGGCAACAAGCTGTATCGGATCACCTCAGAGGACGATGTGACCGTAAATGACGGCGTGATGAGTTTTGATACCTGTTTCGGTTACGGTTTTGTCAACAGCGACAAACGTCTTACCGCGCCGCTGGTAAAGCAGGGCGCTAAGCAGGTGGAAGCGCAGTGGGATGATGCGTATGCGCAGATAACTGCCAAGGCCGCCGAAGTTGGCGGCGCTGCGGTTGCCGGCTTGAGCTCCGCCCGCCTGACGGTGGAGGAGAACTACCTGTTCCAGAAGTTGTTCCGCGCCGGTTTTGGCAGCAATAACATCGACAGCGAGGCCCGTTTCGGATCTGCCGTGGTGAGCGATACTCTGGCGGCCAATCTCGGTCTGCGCGGGGCCAGCAACAGTGTGGCCGCCATTGCTGGTGCCGATGCGGTACTGGTGTTCGGCAGTGACATTACTGCTGAGCAACCGCAGGTCAACTACATGATTCAACGTGCCCTGCGCCGCAACGACGCCAAACTGGTGGTGGCCAACATGCGCAACGTGCGTATTGCCGGGCTGTCCAATTGTTTCCTCAACTACAAGCCGGGCAGCGAGGTGTTGCTGGCCGCCGGTTTGACCAAGCTGATTGTCGATAATGGTCAGCTTGACAGCGCTTTTGTGAAAAAATTTGTCAAGAACGGCGCTGACATTAAAAAGTTTGCCGCCAAGGTTGATTTGCAGAAGGTTGAAAAAACCAGCGGCGTTTCTCTGGAACTGCTCAAGGAAGCTGCCGAACTGCTGGGCGCCGCAGACAGTGTCGCCATTATCTTTGGTGCTGATGTTGCGCAGTCGGTGTTGTGCAAGGAAGTTACCGCCGCCCTCGGCGATTTGGCTGTGGTCAGCGGCGCCCTTAACAGCGCCGGACTGTTTCCGGTTGACGAGCGCGCCAATACTCAGGGGCTGCTCGATTGCGCCGTGCGTGCCGAGATGCTGCCGGGCTATAAAGAGTACAGCGCCGCTGCGGCTGATTTCGCCACAGCGTGGGGCGTGGATGCTCTGCCGCAGGGCGGCATGAATGCGGTGCAGATTCTTGAGGGGATAGAGTCAGGTGCCATCAAGATGCTCTACGTGGCCGCAACCAATCCGCTGGTAACCTGGCCCGAAAGCGCGCGCTGGAAGAAGGCGCTGGAAAAGGTGGAGTTTCTGGTGGTGCAGGATATCCTCGCTTCTGAGCTTACCGCCATGGCTGATGTGGTGTTGCCGGCTGCGGCCTACGCCGAAAAATCCGGTACCTGGATCGCTTGTGATAACAGTGCTGGAGCGCTGGGTAAAGCGGTTAAGCCGCTGGCTCAGGCACGCAGCGATAAGCAGATTTTCGCCGATTTTCTTGCCGCTACCACCGGCAGGGAGCAGACGCTGTGCAATGAGAAGATTCTGGCGGAACTGAATGATCTCAGTGGCCTGTTCACCACTGTCGAACCCAGTGGTGATAAATATATTGTGCCGTGTGCCAAGGCTGCCTATGAGCCCAAGGCGGCGTCCCTGGTGTTCAGCAAGAGCGATAAGGCGATTGCTGTAAAGGGGCTGCAGCTGCTTACCGGCAAGATGCACGCCCATACCGGTGTTACCTCTACCTATGCGCCCGGCGCACTGGAGATCGCGCCTGGCGGTTATGTGGAGCTCAATAGCGCCGATGCCGCCAAGGTTGGTGTTAAGGACGGTGACAGTGTGACTGTGAAGAGCGCAGTGGGCAGCTTCAGCGGCCCCGTCAAGCTCAGCCCTTATGTCCCCGCCGGGCTGGTGTTTGCCCCTTATCACTTTGCTGATATGGCAGCGCGCCAGGCGGTTCCGGTCGGTGGTTCCACCGTGGCTGTGGAGTTGGTAAAAAGCTGACAAAACGTGCAGTGAAGATAAACAAGAAACCCCCGGTCGCTTGTATGGCAACCGGGGGTTTTTTATTGTATCAAACGAAAATCTGTTCTCATCAAAGTTTGTTCGCTTCGATCCGTAAAATCTGCCGGATTTACAGTAGCGGCGTGTTAATGTGCCTCGTGGTAGTGGAGTACCACCAGAATACAGCTGCCATCGGCGATAACATTGATGCCGTTGTCGTGGCAGAATTGCACGGCAGCTTCGCTTTCAGCACCGGGCTGCATCCATACGTTTTTTATCCCTTTTTCTGCCGCCTGAGCAACCACTTGCTCGGTGATTTTAGGTGGGGTGATGATGGACAGGCTGGCCACTTCGTCGGGCAGATCCAGTACCGAGGCAACGCAGGGCAGACCTTCGATGGTTTCGGCGCGTGGATTTATAGGAATCACTTTTTTGTTGTTCTGCATGTAGCAGCGCAGCACCTTGTTGCCGTATTTGTCCCGATTGGTCGATGCGCCGGCAACGGCAAATGCCGGTGCCGCCAAAAACTGGTCGATAGCGTCCATAATTGTTTCTCCCATGGTTCGAGTTGTCAGTTGTATGCAGAGATGGCGGCACGAGCAAGCTCATCGCAGCGCTCATTTTCGACATGCCCGGCATGCCCCTTGACCCAGTGCCATTCAACTTGGTGTGGTGCCGCCGCCTGTTCAAGACGTTGCCATAAATCCTGGTTGAGTACAGCCTTTTTCTGGGAATTTTTCCAGTTATTTTTTTTCCAGCCGTGAATCCATTGGGTTATCCCCTTGTAAACATACTGTGAATCGGTGGTAACACTTACCTGACACGGGCGTTTAAGCGCTTCCAGTCCAACAATAACCCCCATCAGCTCCATGCGGTTGTTGGTGGTGTTCCTAGCGCCGCCGGAGAGCTCTTTTATTTGGTCACCGTAGCGCAAAATGGTGCCATAGCCACCGGGGCCGGGGTTGCCGCTGCAGGCACCGTCGGCAAAAATTTCTACCTGTTGAGTTGGTTGCTCTGCTGGCATTGTTGTTGTCTTTCGTTTGCAGAAGGTAAAGGAAAAGGCCCTGCTGCCAAGCAACAGGGCCTCTCAAATATATCTGGCGTCCCCAAGGGGATTCGAACCCCTGTCGCCGCCGTGAAAGGGCGGTGTCCTGGGCCAGGCTAGACGATAGGGACGTTCAGTTAAAAATGGTGAGCCGGGGGGGGATCGAACCCACGACCATCTGATTAAAAGTCAGATGCTCTACCAACTGAGCTACCGGCTCACAACGAGGTGTGTTATACGTTAAGCCCCTTGCGAAGTCAACACCTTTTTTGGATAAATAACCCGCTAAGCAAACGGATTGCGAATCTGTATGGTCTGGTCGCGGCGCGGTCCCACCGAAGCCAGCACCACCGGCGCACCGCTTACCTGCTCAATCTTGCCCAGGTAGGTTTTAACCTGCTCCGGCAGCGCGGCGTAGCTGGTTATGCCGCTGATGTCGCAGCGCCAGCCGTCCAGCTCTTCGTATACCGGCTTGCAATCGTTGAGCACGCTCAGTTCGTGAGGAAATTCTTCGAGCAGCATTCCCTGATAGGAGTAGGCGGTGCAGATTTTGATAGATTCCAGATCATTAAGGACATCCAGCTTGGTGATGGCCAGGCCGCTTAAGCCGTTGGTGCGTACCGCTTCGCGCAGGGCGACGATGTCGAGCCAGCCGGTGCGGCGCGGACGGCCGGTGGTAGCGCCGAATTCGCTGCCTGCGGCACGCAGGTGCTCGCCCATTTCATCATTCAACTCGGTAGGGAACGGTCCCTCGCCAACACGGGTGACATAGGCTTTGGAGATGCCGATAACCTCGTCGATGAAGCGTGGCCCGAAACCGCTGCCGGTACAGGCGCCGCCGGCGATGGTGGAGGAGGAGGTTACATAAGGGTAGGTGCCGTGGTCTATGTCAAGCAGGCTGCCCTGGGCGCCTTCAAAGAGAATATTGGCACCTTTGCTCCGTTGCTGATCGAGCAGCATGGAGGTGTTGCCGATAAATTTTTTCAAAATGGCACCGTAGCTGCTGTATTCGTCAAGGATTTCCTGTTCGCTCAACGGTGCTTCCTGCAGGAAGTTCTCCAGTAAAAAATTCTTTTCCGGCAGTACCTCTTTTACCTTCTGGGCAAACGAGTGGGGATTGACCAGGTCGGACAGGCGGATGCCGCGGCGACCTACTTTGTCCTCGTAGGTAGGGCCGATGCCGCGGCCGGTGGTGCCGATGCGGCGCTCTTTGGGTTTGTTTTCACGCGCAATGTCGATCTTTTTGTGGTACGGCATAATAATGTGGACATTGCGGTCGATCACCAGTTGTGATTCATCCTTGAGGTAGCCTTTTTTTTGTAGCGCGGTTACCTCGTCGATAAAAATCTTGGGATCGAGAACAACACCGTTACCGATGATGCATTTTTTGCCATCATGAAGAATACCGGACGGTATGAGATGGAGTACTGTTTTTTCATCACCGACTACCAGGGTATGCCCGGCGTTGTTGCCGCCCTGATAGCGTACCACGGTGTTGGCGTATTCGGTGTAGATGTCAACAACTTTGCCCTTGCCTTCGTCGCCCCATTGGGCGCCGACTATTACAACATTTGCCATGTTGAGTGCTCCTGGTAGATTACAGAGAAAAACTGCCGTCAAGCAATTCCTTGACTGTGGTATTAGTGCTGCTGCCGTCACTTATGGTGAGCAGGGTTGCCTGTTGGTTGTCGGCAGCGATGGTAAGCAGATGCGCAAAGTTCATTTTGCGCGCGTAGTTAATGTTTGCGGTGCTGTCATAGTTGGTTATGCAGGTGGAATGGCCGCTGCGGCGCAGCGCACGCGCTACCTTGTGTATGGTGCTGTCGATGCCGTTGGTACTGGTGAGCAGAATGTCGACAGTTGGGCGCACCACTTCACCTAGCTGACTTGTCATGGAAAACAGCAGGTTGAGCAGGTTGAAAGCAAATCCGGTGGCCGGTGCTGGTCGGCCATACAGACCGGTAAGATCGTCGTAGCGCCCGCCGAGGCAGATGGCTTTGCCGAAGCCGCTCAAAAAACCCTGAAAAGTTATGCCGGTGTAGTAGTCAAGGCCGCGCAACTCCCCCAGGTCGATGGTGATGTGTTTACCCACATCATAAGCTTCCAGCAATACTAATGTTTGATGCAGGTTGTCCAGCGCCCGGCGCGAGCGCTCGTTGTTGACTACTGCTGCCGCCCGGTCGAGAACTTCGGCGCCGCCGAACAGGCGTGGTAGGGCGATTATTTCATCGTACTGCGCACTGTTAAGAGGCAGTTGTTCCAACTGGTGCTTAAGATTGGAGATATCCTTATGCAGAATGGTATCGTGCAGGGTGGATAGTTGTTCTGGCGGTAATTGCAGCGATTCCAGCACGCCACGGAAAAATTCCACCTGACCGATATCAATGGTGTAATTCTCAGCGCCCAAGGTTTGCAGCGACTCAATGGCGATGGCGATTACTTCCGCGTCGGCCTGGGGGCCGGACTGACCAATGAGTTCAACGCCGGATTGGAAGATCTCGCGGTCTTTGCCCGCTTGTTGCTCGGCGTGGCGCAACACCCGGCACGAGTAGCACAGCCGTTGGGGCAGGGGGGCTTCCTGCATGCGGGTGGCGAACACCCGTGCCAGTTGCGGGGTGATGTCGGGCGGAAACGCCAGCATATTACCGCTTTGGCGGTCATCAAAGCGCATGGTGCTGTTTTTTAAATCGCTGCCCAGACCGAGCTCCAGCACATGGAGAAATTCCAGTGACGGCGGTGTGACCGGTTGGAAGCCCCACAGGGAAAAGACCTGCTGCAGGGTGTTTTTAAGGTGTTCGATCTTGACGGCGTTTATGGGCAGAAAGTCTTTTACGCCTTTGGGAATCATGGCCTCTACGGCGGTGTTGTCGCGATTCATCGATATGTTATTCCTGTCGCGCCTGAAGCGCGGCGCTGTTTTAATACGTGGGCAATTCCACCTGGATTGCGGCGAGAATATTGTCATCGCGGCGCAACTGCTCCAAAGTGGCCTCCGGCACCCGGTGATCTACCGTCAGCAGCGACATGGCTGTGCCGTTGAGCTGGGCGCGAGACAGGTTCATCATGGCGACGTTGACATTGGCCTGCGCCAGCAGGGTGCCGAGCAGGGCGATAACACCGGGTCGGTCGCGGTTGGTCACCACCAGAATGGTGCCCTGGGGAGTTGCCTCCACCGAGTAGCCGTCCACGGCGATTATGCGCCCTTCGTTGTTGTTGAACATGGCTCCGCGCACAGAACGCTCCCCCTGTGCGCCCGAAACACGCAACTCTATCATATTTGAGAACCCTTCGGCAACATTTCGCCGGGTTTCTGTGACACTTATTCCCCGTTCCCGCGCCAGATGTGGGGCGTTGACGTAATTTACCCGGTCGCCGAGGATGGGGGTGAGCAATCCCTTGAGGATTGCCAGGGTTATGGGCTGAGTTGATTGCAGCTCCAACACCTCGCCGCAGTAGCTGACGGCAATGTTGGAGAAGGGCTGTTTATTGAGTTGCTGTGCCAGAAATGAGCCCATACCTTCGCCCAGCCGCAGATACGGGCGCAGACTCTCCAGCAGTTCCGCGCTGATGGCCGGAATGTTGAGGGAGTTGTGCACCACACCGGTGGTGAGAAAGTCGATCACCTGGCGGGCTGCCTGTACGGTGACATTTACCTGGGCATCTACAGTGGCGGCGCGCAAGTGTGGTGTATAGATGACATTGTCCATGTGCAGCAGTGGATTGTCCGGCGTCGGCGGCTCGGTGGCAAAGGTATCCAGAGCTGCCGCCGCCAGGGTGCCGTTTTGCAGGGCGGCAATCATATCTGTTTCGTTTATAAGTCCGCCCAGGGCGCAGTTTATCAAACGGCAGCCGGGTTTCATTCTGGCAAAGGCCTTGGCATCGAGAAGCTGTTCTGTTTCGATGTTGAGAGGGATATGCAAAGAGATGAAGTCTGCGCTTGTCAGTAGTTCATCGAACGACACCTTGCATGCACCAAGACGCTGGATGATATTTTCCGATAGGTAGGGGTCATACAGGTTGACCTGCATGTGCAGGCCACGGGCGTATTCAATAACCAGACGGCCTATTTTGCCGCCGCCGATAACTCCAAGGGTTTTGCCGCGAAGCTCTGCACCGCGAAACGGCGCCGAGCTCCATTCGCCACGGCGTACCGAGTTATATGCCTGGGGAATCATCCGTGCTGATGCCAGCAACATGGCGATGGCGTGCTCGGCAATGGTGGTGGTGCTGCCGGTGGGGGTGTTGGTTACTACGATGCCGTGGCGGGTGGCGGCGTTCATGTCGATGTTGCCCAGGCCGATGCCGGCGCGGGCAATTATTTTCAATTTGGGGGCATCTGCGAGCAGTTCTGCCGTTACCGCTGTGCCGCCGCGTACCACCAGGGCATCGGCACTGGTTATGCGCTGGCGCAGATGTTCGGCTGTTACGCCGGGGCAGTAGTCTACCTCAATACTGTCGACGGCGGCGAGTACTTCGAGCCCCTGCTGGGAAAAATTGTCGGAAATCAGGACTTTCACGGCGTTATAAACCTTTGCATGACGAGATGACGCGTGTCGCTTGCGGGACGCGGTGACGACGAAAAACGACTACGCAGGACACTAGCAATGGCGGCGTCTCGCTGTCAAGATTAAAGCCGTGGTTGTGGAGTTGGCGCGGTTTTTTGCCTGCGCCGGACAACAAAAAAGCCCCGACGCTGGCGCGTCGGGGCTTGTCGTCGGTAACAATCAGAAATTTACAGCTTTACCACGTTAGCTGCTTGAGGACCTTTTTGGCCGTCGGTAATTTCGAATTCTACGCGGTCACCTTCTGAGAGGGATTTGAAACCCTCGCCGCCGATAGCGGAAAAGTGAACAAATACATCGGGACCACCGTCTTGCTCAATGAAACCAAAACCCTTTGCGTCATTGAACCATTTTACTGAACCTTGTGCCATTGTTTCTTACTCCTTTTTTTGCCGGATTGTGCCGGTCTGTATCAGTGCCTGCAGCCGGGAGCCGTCGGTACGTTGCTGTGCCAGAAAAATAAAAGACTCACCGTACTAAACTGAAAGCACGAGAAAGACACTAACACGTTGTGGTGGAAATAGCCAACAAAAAAAATGAAACAGGTCAAATATGCCGCAATGTGTTGTAACTGCAGGTTGTAGTGGCAGTAACGAAAGGCACAAAAAAGGCGACAACTATTGAAGTTGTCGCCTGGTACAACATTGTTTTTTGCCGTTTTGTTTTAACCTTCGGAAATTGCTCCTACCGGGCAGGCATCAACGCAGGCGCCGCAATCGGTGCAGGTGTCTGCATCAATTTCATAGCGCTCATCGCCTTCAGAGATAGCTTCTACCGGGCAGGAATCCGCACACGCACCGCAGCTGGTGCAATCTTCACCAATTACATGAGCCATTTTTACATCTCCTTCTTTAAAATTAAATATAGTAGACCACAAGGTGCCCAAGGCACCCGTCTGGACAAAACATATCTCAATATACAGAGTTTTTATCGCATGTCCAGCGAAAAAATAGCGCGTGTATTCTCGCTGTTAGGCGCTTTATACCATGCTGCCGATCTGGTAGACGATGCTGGCCAGCAGGAAGGCGATGGCACTGTTGAACACCAGGGCAAACATGGCCCACCCCCAGCTGGCTTCGCGGGACATCACCACAAGAGTGACAAAGCATGGTGCGTAAAGCAGGATAAAGATGATGGCGCTGACGGCACTGGCGCGATTCCATTCAGGATCCTGTTGAATGCGCTCTGCCAATGGCGATGACTCTTCACTGTCAATTTCTCCCAGGGAATAGGCTGTACCCAGGGTGGAGACGATTACCTCCTTGGCGGCAACACCACCGATGAGGGCAATATTGGTGCGCCAGCCGAAGCCGGCCAGCTTGCTCAATGGCTCCAGCATTATCCCCAGCCTTCCGGCAGCGGAGTAGCGCAGGGCGGTGGCGTTGTGATCCTGTTCCAGACTGCGCAGCATATCTGCTTTTGTCGCACGGCATAGATCGTCCGAGCAGGCGGCAACCTGTTGTTGCAATGCTGCGCGCCGGTGCTGGTAGTGCTGTTGTTGAGCCTGCGGCAAAGCCGGAAAGGTCATGGCCGCCCACAGCAGCATCGAGATGGCCAGAATAACGGTACCGGCCTTGCGGATATATTCCCAGGTGCGCTCCCAGGTGTGAATCATGATGCCCTGCAGGGTCGGCCAGCGGTAGGGAGGCAGCTCCATGACAAACGGCGTCGATTCACCGCGAATAATGGTGGAGCGCAGCAGGCGCGCCACCAGCAATGCCATCACCCAGGCGGTGAGGGTGATGGCAAACATGATAAAGGCGCGATGTTCGGTAAAAAAAGCGCTGATGAGCAGCAAAAACACCGGAATTTTGGCGCCACAGGGCATAAACGGCGCCGTTAGGATGGTAGCCAGTTTTTCCCGCGGGCTGCGCAACGTGCGCGCCGCCATCACGCCGGGTACGGCGCAGCCACCGGCGATGCCGCCGGAGATGATAAACGGCATCACCGAACTGCCGTGCAGGCCGAACATGCGGAACACCTTGTCCATCATGTAAGCCACCCGTGCCATATAGCCGGAATCCTCCAGAAACGAAATCATGATGAACATCAACATGATCAGCGGTACAAAGCTCAGCACGCCGCCGACGCCATCAATTATCCCTGATACTACCAGTGATTGCATATAGCCGGGCGGAATGATACCGGAGGCCGTATCGGCCAGCCAGTTGAACAGCACCTGCATCAGCTGCATGGGATAGTCGCCCAGGGTGAAGGTGATCTGAAACATCAGGTACAGCAGGGCAAACAGCAGCAGCGGGCCGACCACCTTGTGAGTGAGCACCTTATCCAGATTATCGCTCATATCCAGCCGGGCGTCGTGTTCGCGCTCGGTTACTACGCCGTCGCGCAGAACGGAATGGATAAAGCCGTAGCGATAGTCGGCAATGATAGCTTCGGGAAATGAATTGAGGGTTTTCAGGCAGTGATCGTGCAGCCGCTGCACCAGTTGGTCGAGACGGGCGCTGGTTTCCGCATCGCATTGCCCCTGCCGACGCAGATCCTCATCGCCTTCGAGATATTTGATGGCGATCCAGCGTGCCGGGTATCTGGCGGTGAGAAACTGCTGTTTTTCGATGATATCGATCATCTGCTCCAGTACCGGGTCGATATCGGGACCGTAGGAGATAACCAGCGGTTGCCAGTCGCCGCTGCGGCTGGCGCTGGTGGCAACTATCTGCTCCAGCAGTTCTTTTTTGCCTTCGCCGCCGCGCGCCACGGTGGCCACGGCGTCGCTGTCAAGTGCTTTGGCTAACGCGGCGATATCAATGCTCATCCCCTTGTTGCGCACATCGTCCATCATGTTCAAGGCCAGTATTACCGGAATTCCCAATTCGAGGAATTGAACAGTCAGGTACAGGTGGCGCTCCAGGCGGGTGGCGTCCACCACGTTAACCACCAGATCGGGGCGCTCCTCCACCAGTACCTGGCGGGCGACAAGTTCCTCCTGGGTGTAGGCGGTAAGAGAGTAGCAGCCGGGCAGGTCGATGATATTCAGACGCACATCGCCGACATCAACGCTGCCTTCCTTGCGTTCGACGGTGATGCCGGGGTAGTTGCCCACGTGCTGGCGCGAGCCGGTGATGGTGTTGAACAGGGTGGTTTTGCCGGCGTTGGGGTTACCGGCAAAGGCGATGGTTCTGGTTTTCATGGTTTACACAACCCTTTTTTCCACGCGGATAAAGTCGGCCTCGTTGTTGCGCAGGGTAAGGGTGAAGCCGCGCAGGCGCAGCGCCACCGGATCCTTGAGGGGGGCGCGGCCGACGATCTCTATTTCGGTGCCGGGAACCAGACCCATATCGCGCAGACGGCGACCCATTTCGCCGCCGACGGTAACGGCGGTAACCACCGCTTTGTCGTGAACTTGCAGACTACGCAGAGATGAAGGCATATTCGAGTATCCATTCGCTATTTAATTCAATCGATTTTTTGCGCTGAATGTATTTCAGCAGAAAAGATGATTTTGAAAATGGATTTCATTATATGCCGCAACGTCGCCAAGTCAAGGGAAATATCGGTGTTCAGGTACTCGGGGCAGTAAAGAAAACGCCGGACATCAGGAGCGGTTTTCCTGTCTGTCCGGCGTTGGTGTCTACGCTTGCTGTTATGCTGCCGTGGCGGTGAAGCAGGCAGATTTTATTCCGGCGTAGCGTTGAGTTTGTACAGAGCATCAAACATGATGGGCCGCTTGCGCGAGAAGCGCCCCAGCCATTTTTGATAGATATCCAGAACTTCACCGCTGCGGTACAAACGGGAAATCTCCCGATCCACCAGCAGGCGGAAATCGGCATCATTGCGGCGCATGGCCAGAGCCAGCGGCTCAAAGGAGAATGAATTGGAATCTACCGACAGGCTTTTCCCCTGCGCCGAAGTCATAAGCAGGCCGATGAGTACCACCTGATCGGCCGCAAAGGCGTCAAGCTGGTGCTTGAGCAGCATGTCGCGTCCCAGTTCAGCGGTTTTAACCTCTACTACCTCTGCTTTTACCCCGGTTTCCTTCAGCATCTTTTTCAGTTCGGCAGCAGTGGTAGTGCCGGGGACAACGCCGATTTTTTTGCCGTTGAAGTTGTTATCGTAATTATCGGTGCGGGTCATCAGCGCCGCGCCGGTAACAAAGGTCAGCTGGCTGAAATCGACAATTTCGCGGCGCTTGAGAGTGACAGTGGTGGAACCGCACAGCAGGTCAATCTTGCCGGAAAGCAGGGCATCAAAGCGGTTTTCCGCCGTTACCGGCACATAGTCAACGGCTATTTTGCCGCCGGCGGCCTTGCGTACTTGTTCCGCAACCTTGCGGCAGATATCCAGACTGTAACCCTGGGGTTGGCCATTTTGATCCTGAAACGACATGGGGGGCAGCGAGGTGCGGTAGCCGATGCGGAACTTGCCGCTGGCGGTAATCTTCTTCAGGGTCGCTGCCGGTGGTTGGGCCAGCAGGGGCGCGGCCGCGAAGGCCAGCATGGCGGTAACGAGCAGAAGCAATCTCATGGGCATCTCCTTTTTTTAATTGATAGAATAGGTGGAAGGTAGCATGATTGGCAGTGCGGATTCAACAATAAATAGATGACAAAGGTGGTTTTATATGAGGATTTCCACAAGAGATTGCGTAATCGCTGGCGCGGTAGCGCTGTTGCTGGTGGTTCTGCTGCTGGGCAGCCGGAAAAAACTCGGCCCTGATGTGCCTCCTGATGCCACACATGGGCGATTTTATCAGCGCCTGGGCGAGGGAGAGCGGCGCCAGCATTTGGAGCATGGCTGCATTCGTTGTCATGTACAGTCTCAGCTGTCGGCAGCTCATCCACCCAAAGAGGAATGTATGGTGTGCCATCTTATTTAGTTTTGGCGCGACCATCATCACTGGTGTAAGGGAAAACACGATAATCGACAAGGAGAGCAGAGATGAAACTTGTACTTAAACTGGTTGTTGCCGTTTCGGTTCTGCTGGTGTCTACACTGGCTGTTGCTGGCGAAATAACGATAAATGATGATTTTTCCAGTACCGGTGCCGCCTGGCATCCCTATGTCGGGCAGTGGGTGTTCAGTAACGGCGTGCTGCGCCAGCAGAGTGTTGATGATTATTATCCGCTTATTCTGCGCACTGACGGCGACTACACCGATGTGGATATTGCGGTAAAGTTCCGCCCCATATCGGGACAGATTGATGCTAGTGGCGCGGTGGTGTTTCGTGCCGCTGACGCTAAAAACTACTATGTGGTGCGCGCCAATGCGCTGGAGGATAACTTCCGTCTGTACACGGTGGTAAATGGTTGGCGCCATCAGATTGCCTCGGCCACGGTAACGCCGCCGCGGCTGCGGCAGTATCATCAATTGCGCGTTGTGGCTGTCGGCGATCACATCCAGGCCTGGCTCGACGGCAAGCTGCTGCTCGATCATCACGACCGCCGCTTCAGTCACGGCATGGTGGGGCTGTGGACCAAGGCCGACTCGGTGACGGAATTTGACGATTTCAGCGTGCGTGCTGTGCCGTGGGTAAAAAAATAGCGGATCGTGTCCATGGATGGATATGCTGCTGACTATTGGCGCAAGCTCTGTGCGCCGGTTTTTTGTTCTCTCTGGTTAGCGCCGGGCAACTATGCTATCTTTGCTGGCGTTGTCAGCGTGTGCTGGCGGCGGTGTTGCCATTTTGCCGCAGTGTGATAGTGACAGGGATTTTACGCAAAAGGTTTTGCCATGTCAGAAGCAAACGAAAAACAGACTGTTCTCGTAGTAGACGATACTGCTGCCAATATTGATCTGTTAAGTAATATTCTCAGCGACAATTACAAAGTGAAGGTTGCCAACAACGGCAGGCGTGCTCTCGCCATTGCCGCCAAATCGCCCCACCCCGATCTCATTTTGCTGGATATAATGATGCCGGAGATGGATGGCTATGAGGTGTGCCGGCAGTTGAAGGACAACGCTGCCACGGCGGATATCCCGATAATTTTCATCACGGCGAAAACAACCAGCGAAGATGAAAAACAGGGCTTTGCCCTGGGGGCGGTAGATTACATTGTCAAACCGTTTAATCCCGTTATTGTCGAAGCGCGCGTGCGCAGCCAGTTGGCGCTGCAAGCGCGCAGTAAACGGCTTTATCAGGAAAATGTCCGCCTGAAAGAGCAGGCCGGTTATGCTTTTCGCACCTTTTGCGCGGCGGAACTGGAGCAACTGGTGGATAGCGGTGAGAGCGACGGCGTTGAATTCAAGTCTACTCTGCGTGTTAATCTGCACACCGGCAAGGTGGACAAGAAGATAGAAAATGTCTGCCTCAAGACCGTTGCCGCTTTTCTCAACAGCGCCGGGGGCATGTTGCTGATTGGGGTCGATGATGCCGGGTGCAGCCTGGGGCTCGCCAGCGACGGGTTTAAAAATGAGGATAAACTGTTGCTGCACTGGAACAATCTGTTCAATGCCTACCTGGGCACGGAATATGCGCAATATGTGCGTGCCGAGATAAAAGAATTGCGTGGCGAGAATATTTTGCTTGTCCAGAGTCTGATGTCGCCGCGGCCGGTGTTTTTTGCCCGGGACAACGAAGAAGTATTTTATATCCGTACCGGTAACAGTACTCAGCAGCTCAAACCCAGTGAAATACTGGCCTATATCGATCAGCGCTTTGCGCGCAAAGCATAACTGGCAATATCCCGTATCTTCAATTCTTCAGGCTGGCGGTAACGCAGTATGAAATATCTGGTCACGCTCCTTCTGCTTTTACATCTCAGCGTTGCCGTCGGAGCTGCCGATGGCGCAGCACCTGCCGCCAGCGACGCTTTGAGTCCGCGCCCCACCCCCGCCGCCTTTGGTTTGTCTGACACAGAAAAAAACTGGCTGGCCGCGCATCCGCTCATCCGTTTCAGCGGCAATCCCATGTATGCCCCCTTTGAATTTGTCGATGCCGCCGGTAATTATTCCGGCATTGCCATGGAATATCTGCGCCTGATAGCGCGTCGGCTGGGAGTGGAATTCAAATATGTTCCGGTAACATCATGGCAGCAGGCGGTGGCCGGAATCAAAAGTGGCAGGATCGACCTGTTGCCGGTGGTTGCCGTTGATGGTGTTCTGGACAAGGTTGTTGCGTTCAGCCGTCCCTATCTTAATTTTCCCCAGGTTATCGTCACCAGTGATGATGCCCCTGCCATTAACGGTTTGGGTGATTTGGCCGGGAAGGTTGTTGCCGTTGCCGGACCACAATTTTCCATTTCCAGGTTGCAGGAGATGTTTCCGGCGGTACAGTTGTTGCCGGTCGATAATTATCTGCAAGAGCTGCAGGCCGTTGCCACCGGTAAAGCTGCGGCTGCCGAAGGCAATCTGGCGGTGATGAATCACCTGATTCGCGAGCATAATTTTACCAATTTGCGTATTGCCGCGGTATCCGATGCCAGCAGCGGCACCATCAGTATGGGGGTGCGTAAGGACTGGGCCGTTTTTGCCGCTATCATCGATAAAGTTGTTGCCTCACTGACGGAGCAGGAAAAAGCTGCCATTCAAAAAAACTGGATCCATCTCGATACTGCTGTGGCCGCCAATGATGGTTTTGTCATGCATCCGGTGTCGCTGTGGCTGCTGGCCGCCATTGGCGCCATTATTGCCATTTTACTGATATTGTTTAAATTGCTGCCCAGCGAAACCGTGGAGCGCTGTTTTGAGCGTCGCAATCTGTCTGTTGTCATCATTATTCTGGTGACGCTGTTTTTAAGCATTGTGCTGTCAGCAGCATGGGCCTCGCTTGAGCACATGAACAGACAACTGAGAAAAGAGCTGGGCACAAATCTGACCACCATCAATGATGCGGTCAAGCAGTCATTCAAACTGTTGCTTGGCAATTATCGCAACAACGTGCGCCAGTTTGTCGGCGATGACAGGACTGCGGCGCTGGCAACCACGCTGCTTCAGGCGCGCCGAGACGATGACGCGGCGATGTTGCGCCGGACACTGCAGCAGTTGCGCGCAGTTTATCGCAGCCACAACAGCGCCATCGGCGCCAGTGATGTTTTTATTGTTGCCGCTGCTGGACAGATTATCCCCGTGGTTGGGACGGCGGACGATTGCGCCACGGTTATGACCGCAGAGCAGCGCAAACTGGTCTTTGCCGGTGGCAGTGTCTATGTGCCGCCGGTCTGCAGCCAGCGCGGTGGTGCCGCAGCCGTGCAGTTGTCTTTTATTGAACCGCTGCGGGGCGCCGCTGGCAAAGTTGCTGCCGCCATGGTCGTGCGCATCAATCCGGTAGAAGAATTTAACGCTGTTGCCCGAATCGGCAAAATGGGTCGCAGCGGTGAAACCTATGCCTTTGACCGATCTGGTCGTTTTATTACCCGCTCCCGCTTTTCCGCCCGGTTGCAGCACCTTGCCACGCTGCCTGCCTATAGCAACGGGCTGTACGGTATGCGTATTGCTGATCCCGGTGGAGACCTTTGTGCCGGTTATCAGCCGCATGGCGAGCACTCACAGTGGCCGCTAACTGCCATGGCTGCCGCTGCTGTCACCGGCGACAGTGGCGTAAATGTCACTGGGTATCGCAATTATCGCGGTGTAACGGTAGTGGGGGCATGGTGCTGGTCGGATACGCTGGGGTTTGGTTTGGCCACCGAAATTGACGCCAGTGAGGCGCTGAAATCGTACAATTCCATGCGTACCATGCTGGTGCAGGTGTTGGTGAGTATTGCTTTTGTTGCTGTTCTTCTTACTGCGCTTACGGTGTGGATAAGTAACCGGGCGCGCAGAAATCTGGAAAAACTGGTTGATGCGCGTACCACAGAATTGCGCAACGTAGTACAGACGCTGGAAGGTGAGCGCGAGCAGTTGCAGACCATTCTCGATACCTGTCCTGTCGGAGCCAATTTTACCGCCAACGGTATAACGTTATTTGTCAACCCCAGTGCCGCCAGGATGTTTGCCGTGGCCGTGGGGGATCGCATGCCGGAAATATTTGTCAATTCTAACGACAGAGAGGAGATTTTAGCCGCCATTGAGGCCGATGGAGCAGTGGAACACGTTGAAGTGCAGCTATACCGGCGCGACGGTCGCATCAGTGATATGCTGGTCAGTTGCGTGCCGATCAGTTATCAGGGCGAGGATGGATTCCTCAGCTGGTTTGTCGATATCAGTGACCAGAAAGCGGTGCAGAAAGAACTCACCGCAGCTAAAAATGCCGCCGAAGAAGCTACCCGCGCCAAAAGCGATTTTCTCGCCAATATGTCCCACGAAATCCGCACGCCGATGAACGCCATAATCGGCATGTCGCATCTGGCGCTGCAGACAGACCTGAACCAGAAGCAGCGCAATTATATCGAAAAAGTGTACAGTTCCGGTGAATCATTGCTGGGTATCATCGACGATATTCTCGATTTTTCCAAAATTGAAGCCGGCAAGCTGTCGATGGAATATATCGATTTTCGTCTCGAAGATGTCTTTGATCATCTCGCCGATCTTGTCGGTCTCAAGGCGGAAGAAAAAGGACTTGAGCTGATATTTGACCTGCCCGTCGATCTGCCGACGGCGCTGGTCGGTGATCCGCTGCGCCTGGGGCAGATTCTGGTAAATCTGGGCAACAATGCCGTCAAGTTCACCGAAAAAGGGGAGATTGTCATCGCCGTTGCCGTGGTTGAAGATGACGGCGCCGAGGTAACGCTGCATTTCTCGGTGCGGGATACCGGTATCGGTCTGTCGGCGGCGCAACGAGACAAACTGTTCAAAGCCTTCAGCCAGGCTGATGCGTCGACCACGCGCAAATATGGTGGAACAGGTCTCGGCCTGACCATCTGCAAAAAACTGACCGCAATGATGAATGGCGAGATCTGGGTGGACAGTGAGCCGGGCAGCGGCAGCACCTTTCATTTTACCGCCAGTTTCGCCCGCCAGAGCGGCGTTGTCGCCGAGCGCCCAGTCGCAGCAGCCAGTATGGAATCCCTGCGCGTGCTGGTGGTGGATGACAACAGTTCTGCCCGCGAGATAATTGCCACCATGCTCAGGAGCTTCGGTTTTCAGGTGGATGAAGCTGTCAGTGGCGGCGCCGCTTTGACCATGCTGCAGGAGGCCGGTACCGCACCGTATCAGGTAGTGCTAATGGATTGGAAAATGAGCGGTATGGATGGCGTCGAAACTGCCGGACGTATTCAGAACAATACCGCCTTGACGGCAGTGCCCACGATAATAATGGTAACGGCCTATGGCCGGGATAACGCCAGCAGCGCGGCGCGGGATGTCGGTATCAGCAATTTTTTGACCAAGCCGGTTACCCCGTCCAGTCTGCTTGATGCCGTCATGCAGGCCGTCGGACATAAGCCGGTCGGTGCCGGCGGACGAAAGAGGGAGCATAGAGCAGACGACGCCATCGCCGCGTTGCGTGGAGCGAAAATACTGCTGGTGGAGGATAACAGCATCAATCAGGAGCTGGCCATGGAGATGCTGACCACCAACGGCATCAGTGTCGTCGTTGCCGACGACGGTCAACAGGCACTGGAGGTTTTGGCCGCGGAACCGTTTGACGGCGTATTGATGGATTGTCAGATGCCAGTGATGGATGGATATGAGGCGACGAGAAGAATACGCCAGCAGGAATGTTTTCGCGCTTTGCCGGTGCTGGCGATAACCGCCAACGCCATGGCCGGAGACCGGGAAAAAGTGTTGGCTGCCGGCATGAACGATCACATCGCCAAACCCATCAACATGTATGATCTGTTTGTCACCATGGCCAGATGGATCACCCCGGCCAACCCCGATAACCGACCGGCTGGCGCTGTGGCTGCAGACACACCGGTTAGTGCAACCGTCGAGATGTTTCCGCCGCTACCCGGCTTGGATACCGCTGCCGGTTTGGAGCGCGTGCGCGGCAATCAGCAGCTGTATCGTCGATTGTTACTGCGCTTCTACACCGATGAGAACGATTTTGAACAGCGCTTTACTGCGGCGCATTCAGGCGGTGACAATGTTACCGCCTGCCGTCTTGCCCATACCCTCAAAAGTGTTGCCGGTAGTATCGGCGCGGCAGATGTACAAACCGCTGCCGCTGCCCTTGAAGCCGCTTGTAACAAGGCTGCCGCCGCTGACGAAATTGCCCGGTTGCTGCAGCATGTTGTTGCTGCTTTGGCGCCGGTGCGCGAGAGTTTGGCATCTTTGGCGGCGGCAACAGCCGAGCCAGTCGTCAAAACCGGCGCTACCGATCAGGTACGTCGGCTGTTGGCGCAGTTACGCAGTCTGCTTGAAGATGACGATGCCGCAGCGGTGGAAGTAGCTCGGCAGCTTGTCACCATGCTGGATCAAAAGCGGTACGCTGCCGCGGCGAACCGGGTGATAACCGCTGTATCCAGTTATGACTTCGAGCAGGCAATAGATGAACTGGCGCAGCTGGAGGAGGTTTACCGCGCGAGGTGATAGGGGGATGGGCAGCGCTGGCTCGGTTAGCGGCAGGCAGC
>Ga0256842_1000817_pt1 | contig 26999 bp, 31 predicted proteins | sample 4559240metaG_FD_185973 | JGI IMG/M metagenome (GOLD analysis project Ga0256842, IMG submission 185973) | Hydrothermal vent microbial communities from Guaymas Basin, Mexico - 4559-240 | ecosystem: Environmental > Aquatic > Marine > Hydrothermal vents | place: Mexico: Guaymas Basin | collected... | reverse complement strand
TTACAGTATTCATTGAGCATTATTAGCACCTCCTGACTTTTGTATTGTTACTGTACAGTTCATTTCTTCATCGATTGTTAGTTGCCTCATCAGTATTTCCTTCTTCTGTTTCAGAAGTCTTTATACAATCACACACTATCCAATTCACTATTAGGATAGATATTATCCAAAATATCACACAAGTTAAGGTAAATAATAGCGGTAGTCCAAGTCCAAGTCCAAGCGTCAAAATTATTAGAAACAGCACTAGAATGAGATATAACACAACTTCATCCTTTATAAATCGTTTCAACAACTCAAACATTGGCGGTCTCTGATACAATATTTCTTATAATCTGTTTGCTTTTCAACTCAATATGCTGACCATTCGGCATTGTAACTGTATCTCCAACCTTAAGATGTTTCACATTGCTTTTATCAATAATTAACCAGCCTTCTTTTGTTTGATAAGCGATCACTCGATTGTCTCTTACAAAAAAATCAAAATTATCAAAATCAGGTAATGGTTCAGTTAGTAAAATTTCAGGTTTATCTAAATAACCTTTCTTGGTCTTATCCTTGAACGTTAATCTAATATAAGTGTATGCAAGTACATCATATAATGTTATACTTAATGGTAACTTCTTGTGTGTATACATTAAACCAAATTCAATGGTTTCATATTGCTTCAAGAAAAATATTAAGTAGTTGAAATTTACATTAAGCTGTAGTAATTTCTTGTATTTGTATGTATAAATTGGTACTGTATAAACTTCACTAAGATAACTACTTGCATCGGTAATACACATAGGCACAAATAGCGCTAGATTATATATGATGGTCTTATTATCTTTAAGAACTTTGAACTTACTTAATCTCTGATTGATTTCCAATAGTTTTCTTTCTATAGCATTCATCACTCACCTTCACTTCATTATTCCAGTCCTTATAACGCCCCAATGCTTCCCATCTATAAACAATGGCACACTGCAATCATAAACAATCTCACCAGTATCTCTTAGGTACACCTGCACAAAATATGGTTGTGTATTCTTTATTGCTCGCATACCTACTTCGTCATCGAAAATCCTCATACTTCTATCTTCACTCACTGAATTATGAGCTGCAACATAACCATGTTCATCCATTACGAGAACGAATTTTAATCTTTTATCTTTTGCTAAATATTTATCCTCAATTGGTTGTATATATTGTTTAAAGAAGTCTGTATATCTTGTTCTATACTTCTTTGGATCTGTGTTTGATATTTCAATATAGCTTCTGTCCCATAAATCAAATGAAGAAATTAATCCTTTACTGACAGCATCTTCTAGAAATTGTTTTACCTCATCTCTTGCTTCAATCAAAATCTCATATATTTCAGATGACCAATGTGGTATCTTTACCAAGTAAACTGTAGATACTGATTTTCTGGTTACATCGTTCGGATCAATTGCTTCAGCTATGACAGTATCTAAATCCTTAATCAGTTCTGATGTGGCTTGTATAACACCTTCAGTAGTTTGGTTGACTTGTTCGATAGTGGCAGACTGTTCCTCTGTAGCTGCTGTAATTTCATTTAGCATTTGCTCAGCTTGTGTCATCTTAGACTCTAATTGTTCTGCCTGGTCTACTAAATCATCAACAATAGTTTTGGTTTCTTGAATAGCATTAACAGATTTCAAATTGGTATCAATGAGTGAAGTTACGCTTTCTAATACTTCGGCGATTATTTGTGCGATTTGCTCAGAATTTTCTTGCGTCTTCTCTGCTAGTTTTCTTATTTCATCTGCAACAACAGCAAAGCCTCTTCCTGCTTCTCCAGCTCTTGCTGCTTCTATTGCAGCATTTAAGGCTAAAAGATTTGTCTGGTCTGCTATATCATCAATGACTGTTGTAATACTTTGGATGTTATTAATTTTCTGTTTCAACTGATTTATAGATTTCTCACTTTCTTCCATGTGCACTTTAACATCTTTGGCATTATTGTCAATACGATGAGATACATCGATTGCAGAATTAACAATAGTAGCAACTTCTTGCATAAAAGTATTGAAATCTTCAGTCCGTTGAGATATATCAGTTACAGCTCTAGTTGTGTCGTTTAAAGCTTCTTGAACATTAGTTAAAGCTTCACTCTGCTCCTTCATCTGGCTGGTTGTTTTATTTAACTGATGAAGAAACTTAAACGAGCCAATACTCATATCTGCAGAAGCGTCCAATATGGACGGTAATTGTTGTTGTGTATATTGTTGTAATCTTTTTAAGTAATCATCAAGGTGTTCACATTTGTTTGTGATAATGGTTTTGGTCAAGTCAACTCTGCCGTTTTGAATAGATTGTTTGAATTCTTCATCAATTTTCTTGTGTTGGCTAAATAACTTCATTGATTTCCTCCTTTAAAATTTTTAAACCGATTCACCCAGTTGCTTCACAAAGTCTGATCGCCAACTTCTTAGCTGTTTCAAAATCTTTAACCTCAATTTTACCATCTTTAACTAACTGTTTAATTTCATTAATATGTTGTATTTCTTCTTCATACCTACGACAATTAGGTGTACAACCATGACTTAACAGAAGACTGTCTGATGAAACTGAGATGGTTTCGCCTACTTTAAAATGATGCATTGCTCTATGTGAACCACCAAACCAGCCTTCTTTTGTTTTATATGCCATAATAACGTTCGATTGAGAATATGGTTCGAAGTCTGTATATCTGGCAAATTCAGGATTTTCATAATCAGCTATAGGGAATCTGAATATGTTAGCAATTTTTCCAAGGAAACCCTCTTTATTATTAATATCTAGATATGTGAAATACAGACCATTATTCCTTCGTATGACATAGTTAGTTGGTATATCATCAATTAAAATAAAGTACTCATTCAGACAATAGTCTCTTAATTCTGTTTCTAGAAAATCACTATTACAAAGAATCAAGTCGTATTTGTCATTGCCTTTAGAAATAGATTTAACTATTATTCTGCCCTTGGTTGTATAGAATGCATCCGTTCCTTGGTTTAATTCTATCCAAAAGGGAATAATTTGGCCAACGCGTTCGATCACAGTTCCACTACTCTGATTAATAATTTTCATTCTTGATGCTAAATCTACAATATAATGTAACTTATCAGCAATGTTTTCTTCTCTTATCTGTTTATTATCCTGATTAGAAATAGTCTTACTCATCTTTTACCTCCATACTTCCAGCTTCTTTGAAACAAATCAACAGTTTCATTATTCATTAATTTTTAATAATAATTGATTTCTATGCTACTTCATTTTTGCTACTTCATTAATAATTTTTGGATATGATGGGTCGAACCCTACTACATCAACTTGATACGGATCGTTTGGATCCGCTATAGAGCTATCCGTAGCTGTCATAGATGCAACAATAAGCTTTGAATTTATACCCATCTTGTCTCTATATCTCTCCAAAGCTTGTACCGGATGCTCATCACCGTACCATGTCTCGTTATCTGTAAAGATAACAAAGACATCTACAGGTGTCTTATTGTCAATTGCATATTTAAAAGGTAATGATGCGTCAGTACCCCCACCAAGATTAAATTGATATCTTAGATCTTTCCACCCTGTATTTTTGGTAACTCTCAAACGTTGATACTTTGTATCAAACCCTACAGCAACAGAATTTGGTTCCTTTGTCAGTATAGGTAGAGATACCAAAGTAGCTGCATCTAATGAATGCATGGCTGTATTTGCCACATTTTGCCAAGTCATAGAGCCAGATGCATCGATTCCTATCAAGAATCGCTTGTTAGTAACTTCTACATTAGCGAAACTGTGATAGAACATCTCATCTAAAGCCTCTTCTATGATTCTTACAGGATTCCATAACAAAGAACCTCTATGACTTATACCTTCAGAATATGTATGCATGGCAATACCAACATTGACAGGATGTATTCTGGCTTTCTTTATGTTATCAATGTTAGTCAATCTATCTGCAACATATCTAGCGTTATCAGAGAATTCTTCTACTACACCTAATGCTGTCAGTCTGCCTAAGTTTCTTAATAATGCTGTCAGTGGAAGGTTTGGCAACAAAGCCTCCCATACTTCTTTCTCCTTTAGGAATTGTGTGGGCACGAATTCCCAGGTAACATTATAATTCTTAATTATATCTGTAACTTCCATAGCAGTTGTTGCTTGTCTCAATTTTATGAACGCTTCAACTAATGGATGCTCTGGTGTCTTATCCTTGCCAGTAATGAACCCAAATAAGTTATCCATTAGCTTATCTTTAGGCTGTATGTGTGCTAATCGTATCACATCTCTATGCGACCAGCCTTGTCTGGACTGATATTTAAGCATATGATAAACTAAATTAGGATTATTATAATACCAATTTCCCAACATCCTTCTCATTCTTCTTGATGATTTGAATTTACCATTATATACCTGTTTGATGAAATCCATGAACATAAATAAATGAGTAGGTATTCTGATTATCTTATCAAAGACAGTTTCAACTTCCTTTCTGTATCCATTAGCCCAAGCGATGGCTAGTACTGCTATCGCTGTATCATTTTTCAGTATTCTGCCTTCATCAGACAGTTTAGATGTTGTTTCTAGGACAGATGAAGCGTCTTTATTTAAATATTTTAGTATAGCTTTAAAGTTATCGACAGTGTGTTCTTTTTCGTCGCAGTAGTATGTGCCTCCATCTGTGCCTAGTATGAGAAATCTTTCCAGCCTAGTTTGATCGTCTACAGAAAAGACATATCCACCTGCAGCATTCTTATGCATTTCTTTTTCTCTACCAGGTATTGGATCTGATTGATTTGTTTTCCTTTGAAAAGATAAGTGATCCTTCAACATTTTAACGCCCTCCTTCAATTTAAATTTAAAGAGTAAAAAAAATAAAAAAAGCAAGCATGAAGAAGCGGCGGATTCGATATTTTGCTCCAAAATCAAGCGATAACCGAATCCTTCGCCTCATGCTTGCAAGTCAATTAAACAAAACCATAATGTGGAGAAATGGTTGAGTAGGATCTTCCCGTCGCTCTCGCCAATGAGCTGCACAGACATATCGTCTGCAGCAGGATTCGAACCTGCAACCTACGGCTTAACCATGCGATAACCTACTCGATCGCCCCACATTTTCATTATTAGGCATGAGGAAGAAAAAACGAATTCGGAATACACAATACCATTAAATTGATAACCGAATTCTTCGCCTCATGCTCCATACTATATTATATACATTTTTTTATGTGGAGAAATGGTTGAGTAGGATATTTACGTCGCTCTACCGATTGAGCTACACAGACATATCGTCTGCAGCAGGATTCGAACCTGCAACCTACGGCTTAACCATGCGATAACCTACTCGATCGCCCCACACTTTGTATTTTAGTCACTTTTAATTTAATGTCAACTAATTAAACATTTACCAAACGTTTTTAATTGTTATCGTGGTACCTCCAAAAAATATGAATATTTATTAAATATTAGTTTTGTTTGTTTGTATATGTTGTTGCTTGTTGTGTATTTGCGTTTGAAGAAGATGTTTCGTTTGTAGTATTATTTTCGTTTTTATTAGCCTCTTTATATTGCATTATTGCTGTTGCATAATCTTGTGCCTCGACTGTTGCGATATGAGTATATCCTTGTTGTTCATACCAGTATGTTTCTATTGGTGTCATCAAAATTGCTAGTCCAATTGAAAATGCAAGGCCTAAAACAGATACTACATTTGGATCGTTGATTATTGCAGATATTACTAATAGTATTACGAATATTCCTAAAGCATATATGTACATCTTTTTATACAACATGTAAAGCAATCCAAATAGAAAAGCCCAAATATTGAATTGTGTGTCTTTAACTGCAACAATCTCAGGTTTATTACCATAAACTTCAACACCATTACCAGAACCAACATACTTCATAATCTTAAATCTTGACATAAAACCTCCTAAAAAAGTAATTTTTATAAACATGCAGAAATGATTATGATTAAAAAATATTTTTAATATTGTTGATACATATACAGGTGTGGGATTTACACACACCTGTAATTCAAAATTCAACTTCTTCAAGAAGATCAGGATAATCTTCTTTTATTATTTTTTGTAATTCTTTTATCTCTTCCTGATCTTCAATTTTAAACAGGTATGGTCGATTTTCATTTATCCACCCTGCGTTAAACGCAAAGTTCATTGCCCATACCGCTAATTTAAAATTTTTTATTTTAAATGCCATCGTTATTAACGAGGTAGCATTATGCGCTACCTCTCTCCCAGAATCATCTGTGGCATATAGACGCATACCATCATACCACAGATGGTAATTTTTATCTAAATGATAAAAATTACCATAATTTTCTATATTTGTATTATCAATGTTATCCACCTCCACCTCCTTTCTATGATCTTAGAGTATTCTTCCGAATACTCTTAAATCATCCATTTCGTCCTTGCTGTAAATTATGGTAAATGGTTCACCATAATTTACAACATAATTTTCCCCCCATTCACCATAAACTGTGTATGGGGGTTCCATTTCTTTGTTGTCTAAATACAATTTTAAAAGAACTGTATTTAAACTCCCAAAATCAGATACTAACAATGGCGTAATTTTTTTTCCATTGTTATCCATAATAACTACATTTTGAATATCACCATACATAGTTAGTTACCTCCTAATTATTACAAATAATATTTTTTACGTATTAAAAAAAAATCCAATATTTCAACTTTTTAGTATTGATTATAAAGATTATCACCTTTATAATCAATCTATTATATATGTAATTTCTCAAGAACAAAAATAATATATAAAAACTTAAAAATAGAAAGGAGCTTAATTGTCTAAAATATATGCTGTTTCAGATATACATGCAAGTATAAGTAAATATTTAAAACAAGAACCAAAAAATGCCCGACATATATTTATTCTTGGTGATATGTTTGATAAAGGATATGAGCAAGAAGAAACAATGTTGTGGTTATTAGACAATATAAAAAACCCAAAATATACATTTTTATTTGGGAATCATGATGTTAAAATGTTTGTTGATGTATATTGGTTGTTAAATAAAACGAAACTTAAAGATTATGGTATGGGAAATTTTACTCATCATAAAGATGTTATACGAAAAAAGAATGTTGCAGCAAAAGCTGTATTACGATTAATGAAGAAAAAACAAGTATCTTATTATGATATTTACAGGAAATTATTACCATCATTTAGATGGGTTACAACATACAAATCTAAAAAATACACATATATTATGACACATGCATCATGGGAAATAAACAAAAAAATAAAAGCGCAAAATAAATACAATTTAGTTTTTGATAAAGATAAACTTGTAACCCGAATTATTAAAGAAAAACCAAATGTTGTAAGATATGCTGAATTATGTAACAAATATAAAATAAAACATATTTTTGGGCATTATGTATGTAGTGGTATTTTTTCTAAAGAAGCTCCTGTTTCTTTTTTTAATGGTGTATTCAATTATATTGATAATGGTGGAAATACAAAAAAACATAATTTTTACTTTATGGAGTTGGAATAATGATTAAAAAAACACCGTCAAATTTGAAAGTTAATTATAAATACAATATTCGAATGCCAAATGCTAATGATTCATATTTAAATTTTACGAATAAATTACTAACAAAATATCTTGATAAATTATATGATGGTAATTTATTGTTAATAATTAGTCCTATTTTTACAATTGAAAATGAAATGTTTGTTTTGCCAACTATGGACATTGATACATCGTTCAATATGGGATTAAATTTAATATCTAAATTTTTTTCAAAAAGTCAAAATAGAAATAATTGGTTTTGTGAATTCACAGGAAAAAATTCATTCCACATATATTTAAAGTATTTGGTAAGAGTTCCAAACAATAATTTAATAAAAACGAATATATCAGCGTTGAGGTCATTGTTTTTCAAAAATCTTAAAATCCCATTGATGAAATATGTTGATACACAATCAAGTATAAGAAATGTTCCTATAGTGCGTATAGGTCATAGATCTGATACAAATAAAATGGCTATTCCGATTTTAAGATTAGATAGACAGTGGATAATAACTGCATCATCCAATAAGGGATTCCAAAATACATTCGATAAAAATTTACTTGCAGATTATATTCGTACACATATAATTCCTCAAAATTATATAAATTTTAATGATTATGAAAAGATCGTATCTGTTACATTATATTAAGTAAAACAATTAAAAATACAGAACAAATTATGATTTTATATTAGGAGGAAAAATAAATGATTTTTTTAATAGAAACACCAACATACGACACAAAACAAAAAGTTGTAAAAACAACTAAAACTGGCAAAGCAATAATAGAAACTGTTTTACAAACACTTAATGATTTAAATAGAAATAATAGAGTATATGAAAAAAAAGCAATTATTGAAGGTATAGAAAATCCACATATAAAAGAAAGAATGGAAAATAAAACATTTGGTGGAGAATTAGACCATCCAGTTCCTACAAGTGATGATCAGTTTAATTTGGTAAGACAAACAACATTAATGTTTAAAGAAATGTCACATATAATAAAAGAAATTAATATTGATGGAAATATTGTAAATGCTGTAGTTGAAACAACATCTACACCAAATGGATTTACTATGGCTGGTTTAATTCGTGATGGTGTAAAAGTTGGTTTTAGTTTAAGAGCTATGGGTGATAATGTAAAACGAGTTGGAAATGCTGAATATGTTCAACCTCCAATAACGATAATATCATACGATTGTGTAAGTTTTCCATCACATAAAGGTGCATATATGAAAGAAATCGTTGAGTTGCACGAAAATACACACATAATTGAAGAAGCAAAACAGTGTAAAGATGGTGTATGTGCATTAGTTGAGCACATAAAATATTCAAATAAACATAATATTATTTTAAATGAAAGTAATAATTCTATAGATTCAAAAGATTATACATCTTTCTTTAAATCAAATAGTTACCATTTATTTTAGGAGGAAATATGTTTATTCTTGATAATATGTCAAAAAAAATATTAAAAGAAAGTGTAAAATCTGATATTGGAATTAATTTAACAGAGTTTTACGCTTCTATGAATAAAGTATTACGTGAAGATGCCAATGAAACAGATTTATCTGGTTTTCAAAATAGATGCAACTGGTTTTTAGGAAAAATTGTAAACGATAGAAATAGCTTATTAAAATATGCAGAACTTGATCAATTTAAAAACATTTTTAAAAATGTAAACATTAGTGAAACAGATGATAAAATTTCATTAACTGTTGAAAATAATGAAGTTAATGGAAATACACGTTTAATGGCAATAACTTATTTAATAACATCTTTTTCATTACTGATAAATTTACAAACAATTGGTGAAAAATTCGAAGAAGTTGGTGGGTCATTAATTAAAAAATTTTCAGAAACATTATCACTAGAATTAGGAAAACGATGCGATTTATCTGAATATGGGATAAATGGAGATATAATACGAGTATTATGTAAAAGTTTACATAATACTAATCCATTGATAAATATTTTTACTGTACTTACAATGATGTTATTGCTAAAACAACATGATAAAACTATAGATTCAATTTTGTTATTAATGATTAGAATTATAAAAACACAACCTTCGAACACGGTAGGATATATGTATGTATTTATAGATAAAACATCAAACATTTTGGAAATGAAACTTGATTATTTAAAGAAAGATATATATTTCCAAATGAAAGCAATTATTTAATTATAAAAAAATGTTTAAAAATGAGTGGTGTTGTCCTGTAACATTGTATTTAAAATAATAGAAGGAGATTTTAATGGGGTTGTTAGATAATCTAAATAAGTTAATTATAGGTTCTGATAAAGTTGATGATTTAAACAAAGTTAAACAATCAATAAATAGATTAGACACAATAAAAACTAGCAATGAAATAGTTTCTTTTTCAGAATTAGTAAAAGCAATATATTCAGATAATATGAAACGAAATAAATCAAATGATATTTATAGTGATATGTATAATTTTCTAAAAGATATTGGATTTGATTTTTCGAATATGACAATAGAGAATGATAGAATGGCAAGATATAAAGAATATGATGCAATTGTTAGAAAAATACCATATATGAAACGTGCACTAAAAGTTATTAAACAAAATATAATGAATCCGGAAGATTATTCAAAACAATCATTGAAAATCTTTCTTAAAAATGAATTCGATGATACAGAACTAGTTGATAATTATAAATACGAAAAATATGAAAAAGACTTATATAATTTGTTGGATAAACTTGAAATTGAAAAATATTCATCATCTGTAATTTATAATACATTAAAATTTGGTGATTATTTTGTTGAAATTTTAGTTTTACCTGAAATAATGAAGCAAGCAAAATTATTATCTGAATCATCATCGTTAAAAACAATATTATCTGAAAACATAAAAATTAAAGATGATACAGGTAAGGAAAAAGAAATAAATTTTAAAATAGATATAAATTTAGGAGATACTGCAAAATTTCTAAATGAAGATATTACATTATCGTTTGACGATAGTAATATTGTTAAAAGTAATCTTGACACTTCTAAAAATAGATTAAAGAAATTGAAACTTTCAAGCGATGATATATACTTGAATTTTTTACCACCACATCAGGTAATACGTTTAGGTGATAGATTTTGCATGGGATACATTGTACTTAAAAATATTAATTCTGAAAACAATGATATTCAAGGTATTGATAGTACAGTAAATAAATTATACAAACAGAAAAATGTTGCAAATTTAAGTAGAAAGATTATACAACGTATACGTAATAAATTTAATGAAATTGACAATATGATAAAAACCGAAAAAGATTTAAGATATACATTAGCAAGATTTTTAGCAACAAGTATCGATAATACTCAAATTTCTGATGTTAAATTATCTATGCGTTTTGTTCCAAATGAATTAATGGAGCATTTCACAATTGATACAAGTGAATTTTCACCATATGGAACATCAGTATTATATGGGTCCGAATTTCTTGCTAAAGTTGTAGTTGCAATACAATCTAGTATCATGATTCAACGATTATCTAGATCCGTTGAAAAAAGAGTTATTCGTGTTGATATTGGTGCTACACGAGATGCAAGACGTTATATAACAGAAGTTAAGAATCAATTTAATAGAAGACGCTTTAGTGCAGATTCAAATGGTACAGTTGATGATATACCATCATCATTGTCAACATTTGAAGATATTTATATTCCTGTTAAAAATGGAAGAACACCAGTAGAATTTGATACATTACCTGCTGTTGGTGATATTTCCGCACGTGTTGATGATTTAAAAGCTTTGCGTGATAATTTAGTTGCATCTACTGATGTTCCACCACCTTATATTGGAATTGAAGAAAATACTGAAAGTAAAGCTCAACTATCACAAGAAAATGTTATATTTGCTGCAACAATTATAAATTACCAAAAAGAGTTTAGTAATCATTTTACATCATTGTTGGGAAAAATAAATTCGATTTTAAATATTTCTGATAAAGATTTGGAAATATTCAATAAATATGTTATTTCATTTGAACCGCCAACAAGTATAATAATGGAACACAAATCAGATTATTTACAAAATATATCAAGTGTTATTGAAAGCTTATCAAATCTTGGTGTATCTAAAGAATATTTGATAACTAAATTCATACCACAAATTAAATCATGGAGTCAGCAGAATGCAAAAGTTAGAGAAAATCTTAGAAAAATTTATGATAATAATGGTAAAAACGAAGAAGGAAATGAATCCGGATTCGGTGGAGAAGAATTTGGATCAGGTGGTGGTGGATCAAATGAATTTTAAAATATAGTAAGGAGAAATATGTATGAAACCAATAATATATGATTTTGATATATTACGTGAAGAGGATGAGAATAAGGAAAAAGAAGATAATAAAAATAAACAGCAAGAAAATCCTACTAAGCCAAATGAAAAAAACAAAAATAACGAAACTAATTTAGACTTAAGTGGTAATGAAAATAAAACAGATGACAATGCGTTTGGATCCGGAGATGAAAGTGATTTATTAGGTGGGAATTCAAATGAACCAGATTATACACTAACAGATATTGGGAAAACATACATATTAGAAAAAGTTTATGATTCGTTAAACGATCTATTAATATACTGTAATTTTCTATATAGAGAATCAAGCAAAAAAGAAATAGAAAAAATTAGAAATGATATTTTTCAAGCAAAAGAACTTTTTGTTCTATTATCTTCCAATATAGATAAATATATGGATAAATTGGATAGTATAATAAATGAATATCGTAAATTTGTTTCTGTAACATCTAAAATTTTATATAATTATTCAAAAGATATGGAAAAGAAATAATTTGTTCTATAAATGATCACTAAATGTATATTTAAATACATAATTTATTTTATTAGAACAAATCAATTTATTTTTTTATATTAAAAATATATTTTTATATGTATGTTATAGTTATATACGTCAAATTTTTTAGAACAAAAATATATAATGAAAACCAAATCGTAGGAGGATATCTATGAATCAAAAAGATACAAAGTATATGCTTACCGAAGCGTATAAGATTACCGGAAAAGTCACCGGTATGTCACCAACGAACCCGACTGACTTTAAGAATATTTTGGTAAATGATGATGCATTTGACACGTATGTTACATCTCTTTCTGAAAGTATGGATCTAGAAACTCAGCATGATTTTAGTATTTTGGCACATAATACCAGAAAAGCATTATTAGAAAACTCTATGTACCAGTTAAATCCATATGAGACATTGGTAGTTCCGATTCTTTCAATATTCTATCCTAGATTGATTGCAAGAGAATTGGTAACTGTATCTCCGATTGATAAACCTGAAGTAATCAAAGGATTCTTGAAACCTAAATTCAGAAAATATGGTGATCCTAATACTTATGATGCACCATCAATGAACGAAGATATTTCTCAGGGTCCTGGAATGGATGTAGCTAGTGGAGCTACAGCAACAGTACCTGGCACAACTGATATTCTTGCAGCATTGTCGTTAACATCTTCTTCTGCTCACTTGCAGAAAGACTTTATGATTTATAAAGTAGAAGATGGATCTGGAAACTCTATAGATGTTAATATTACACCTACAGTTGACGGTACAATTTCTGAAAGCGTAGTTATCAACGGTAACTCTGATACACTGTTAGGTAGTGTCGATTATCTAAACGGTAAACTTGATGTATCTTCAAGTAACGGTGTTATCGCAAAAGTATATTATTCTGTAACTGCATCTCTTGAAGAAAATGCAATTAACCCACAGATACAGTTGGATGTCGAGAAAATAAGAATACCTGTAAAAGATAGAGAAATAACAGCACAGTGGTCAGTACAAATGCAGCAGGATCTTAAGGCTCTATTTGATATAGAAATACAGGCTGAACTTGTTACAATTATGGGCCAGCAGGTAGCATTGGATATCGATAGAGAAATAATAAATCAGCTAATATATGCTGCTGCAAACTTAGCACCTGCATCCCATACAGATTCATTTAGTAAAACTCCACCTGCATCATTCACGTGGGGTCAGAAAATGTGGTACGAAAACGTACTACCTAAGATTTCTGCACTTGGTGCTACAGTCTACAATGATACTCAGATTGGCGAAGCTAACGTATTGGCATGTAACCCACTTGATGCTTCTATATTTGAAAGTCTACAGGAATTCAGTTATACAGGAAGCGGAACAAGTGGTGGTGATCTTGGATATAGAAGTGCTGTTATATCTGGTGGAAGATGGAAAGTATTAACATCCAGCATAATACCACAGGGTAGAATGCTAACAATACTTAAACCAGATGTAGAACTCAAATCTGTATTCTATTATTGTCCATATCAGCCAGCAGTATTGACACCATTCCCACTAGGAAGAACACCAAGCTTGACAATACTGTCAAGATATGGTTCTAAACTCGTAAGACCAAATGGTCTAGCCATGCTTAATATAACTCCGTAATCTCCATTCATGTAACCCCTCAAGTATACCAATCAAAGTATACCTCCAAAAAAAAATGGGAACCTGTAAAAACAGGTTCCCATCACTGTAAATTAATTATTATTTTTTTAGTATTTTTTTATTGAACAAAAAGTAGACTGTAATACAGTCTGGATGGCACCTCTCAATGCTACAGGGCTGGGTGCGATATTTAAAATAAATTGAATTTATGGCCTCCTTCTATAAATTGATTTATTACCCAGCCCTGATATCCTATAATAGAAAATAAGAAATAATATATTAATATTGTTAGGAGGATTTATTATGGATTTTAAAGAAGTTGATGTTTACAAATTACTTCAGTTAGCTATGGGATTACAATCAAAAATAAGAAACGATTATGAAGACAAACAAATAACAGTTGGAGAGATACTTGATTTGTTAAAGACTGTAGCACAAGAACTAGGATATGACGATTTTGTAGTTTATGATGGAAATAAAGTAAAAAAAGAAATTAAGTAAAAAAAAGAAAAAAAATAGAGTGTCTGGTAAGGTTTCCAGGCACTCTTAAAAAAATATTTTTTTATATTTATTGTGATGTTATAATACCTTTTATTTGATATAACCAATTTTTAGATTCATCTATTATTAGATTATCGTGTATTTTCATATTTATAAATCCACTATCATCTATGATATTACCATTTGAATCTACAATATTCCCATTTATTATTTTATAATCTGTTTCATTATTATTGTTGTCCAAAACTTTCTGTACACCATCTGTATATATAACTTTATATCCGGTATTTCCATTTGTTCCTATAATATTATTATCTTCATCGATTTTATATTTTTTATATGGATTATTTTCATGATCAACAATACATTTGTTTGTATCATCAAATATATATGCTGTAAATCCACTGTCATCTATGATATTACCATTTGAATCTACAATATTCCCATTTATTATTTTATAATCTGTTTCATTATTATTAGAATCAATTATAATATCTTTATTTAAGAAATATCCGGTTTCTCCGTTAACGCCTATTATTTTATTTTCATTAATTTTATATCTTTTATATACATCATCTGTAAAATAATTATATAATATATTATTATTATCAATGTATGTATAAAGAAATAATCCATTATTAATGTTATTCAATTTATCATGTACAAATGTAGTAAATTGCATATCTTCTACATTATCTATATTTTCGCAATTATTTATTTTTTCTTCATAAATCCATTTAAATTCATATAAAAGTTTAAAATACTTATTCAGTTCATTTTTTAATTGAACTAATTGTTGTTTATTTAATTCAACATATGTATTATCAATTTTTCTAAAATTTATGGTTTCATTATCTTTTGTTATATCAATCAATATTTTAATATTATTTAGATCTATATACCTCGAGTTAATTTTAAAATTTTTAAAATTAACTTTATATGACGGTACATAATAATATTGTAATTTATTATCAATTCGAAAATTACTATTATATATTCCTTCAAAAAAGTCATACATAATTTTAAACGCATAATGTTTTGATAATGATAATTCTGATTCGACATCAACAATAATATTATTATTCCCATCTATTTTATATTTTCCATACTTTGAAACCGGTAAACTATCTTCATTTATTTTTATATAAAAATCAGAATCATCTTTATATATATTTTCACTAATTTTTGTTAGTGTTTTATCTGTATTAATTTTAAAATAAAACATACAATAAACCTCCAAATTATTTTATTATTTATTAATAATTACTATCAATTTGTATAATATTTGTAACTTCACTTTGTGTTAATGCTCTATTAAAAATTCTAACATGATCAATTTTTCCTCTAAAACCAACTGGACCATATCCCAAATAACCTGATATTTGTGAATAACCACTATCATGTCCAGCACATGTGCCGCTTGTACTTTGTTTTAAACTACCATTACAACATTCTGTTGAAGTATTTCCACAATCTATATAACTACCATTAATATACAAACTGTATTTGGCGTATGTTACTAGATAATATACTTCGCCAGCAATACCACTATTCATACAGTTACCATTCATTGCTAAATTTTCATTTTCCATAACAAATGTGAAATTAAACCATGTATTAAATGGAAACGTAAATGGATATTTGAGATCATTATAGCAGACATAATTACCAGCACTACACATATTACTTAAATGTTGTCTGGGTAAATTTAGTATACCATTATCTTTAACCTGAAAATGATTTGATAAATACAATCCAGTTATATTACCATCACTTGGTATATAAACCCACATTGAAATTGTTTTATTTTTATAAAATGGCGATAAATCATAAATTTGTGCATATGATGAATCATCTTCTATTGCTAAACATTTACCAAATTTACCGTTATCATCCCATCTACCACCTGTTAATCCACCATTCCATGTTGCTGCTTCATCATCCATATTTCCGTTTAACCTATATAAATGATCTCCAGATCCGTCTCCAAGTGGATCAGGATCATCATTACCACCTCCACTAATACCACCACCGCTGCCTTGACAATCTGTATCACCAATGCAGTGTATAGTTCCATGTACTGTTAATTCACCATCTATAACTAAATTTTTTTTCATTTCAACATTTTCTATAAATGTTTGTGCTTGTGTTATTTGATTAGATAATCCAATTTTTAATTTTTCACCAGTTTGACTATTTATAATTTGTGAAGATAAATTATTGTCCGTTATCAGCTTATTTGATAGAAACCCACTATTTGAATCACCAGAATTTATTATTATTTCTTTTTCCTGTTTATTTTTCATGTATTAACCTCCAATGTTTTATTTATTTATATAATAGATTCTGAACTATCTCCAGAATTTATTCTTATCATATCATCATTACCAGAAATATACAAAACATGATCTTTATTATCCGTTAATGTAAAATTATCTGGATCAGTTACATCAGCATCCATAGCTGTAATATTAATATTGTTTCCGTATTTTAATTTATTTTTTAAATACGAAGATGTAAGATCTGCATCATCAACTTTGACTTTATTATCTGTCACGTTCATATCAATATATGCTTTATTTACTGCATCATATGGATCTGTTATTAATTGAGGATCTGTTGCTAAATTAATAATTCTATAGTTCTGCATATCAAGGTCGCCTGTTAACCCATGATAAATTATAGATTCAGAAATAATTTTTACTAACTCATTTTCAGTTCTATCTGATTCATCAATGCTCCCTTCAACACATTGACCACCAGAAACACGGAATGTTCCTAAAATAATATCATCAGGATTTATTTCACTGAATAAAACAGCACCAATTGATGCTAAAGGTGGTGGTTGTATTTTCTGATAGTTATAATGTATAACCACAGCATAAGTGCCATCATCTAAGTCTGATACATTTATTTGCATATTTTGTGGAAAACGTATATAAACATAATCTTTTACAATATCACCTGCTGATATATGAATAAAAGATAAATCAGATGAGTCAATACTTAAATGTAAACCTCTTACTATACTTTTTCCGTTCTCAAATAAAATTTTGAGTCGTTTATTAACCTTATCAGAATAAATATCAGAAAATGGATCTACATATCGTTCTTGTGTTGGATTAAACATATTGTAAATCTCCTTTTATAATTAAAGTTTCATATAATCGATTCAGATGAATCACCAGAAGAAATTTTGCATCCCTTATTTGATTTGTTTAACATAATGTATTTATTACCAGCGTTATTCATTATTGTTTTAAATGTTCCGAACCCAAATCCAAATTCATGATCTGTTTTTATTTGATTATCCAGAAACCAACCACTACCAGGATTTTCATAATCAGTCGGGTTTTTTTCTAACTCATCTACAAGAACTAATTGATCTATAACATGTGAATTTGATATAACTTGATCTGCATAGTGTTTATTTACTGCATCTAAATTATCTTGAGGATCTGCAAGATTTACAATTTTATGATTATTCATATTTAGATTTCCATTAACTGTGAGATCAAGATATTCATTAATTATTATATTATAGAGAAACGCAATAACTGGATTTGGTTTATCTACAGTATATGTTACATAACCATTTGAATTATCGGTTATTGAAACAATATTTCCTGAATTATCAACTTCTATAAATGCTATAACTAATATTGTATCGTCTGGTACAATACTTTGTGCATCAGTAACATCAATTTTTGCTTCATATAACGGATATTCTAAATGATATTCAAATTTCATATATAAAACGTTTATTTTTCCAGTAGAATAACTTGTAAATGCTAATGGAATATTTTGTGATCCAGTATCTATCATTACTGAATCAATTAATGATGTTCCGCTACTTAAATGTATAGTTTGTGAATTTGAACCATATGATGCGTTTAGTCCATACACAATACCTTTTCTAGCATTTATTAATGCACATAGTTGTTCATTTACATCATTTGTTGGAATTATTTCATCATAAGGATCAACCCATCTTTTCTGTAATGGTTCAATAAAAATACTTGCCATTAAAATACCCCACAATTTATTTTTATTTATTACTCTATTTTTGTTCTATAAATTCTAATTATGTGAATTACTTTGTGTATTTATATAATCAGTTAAATCAGACATTTGATTATTTCCAGTAATATTATTTATAGATGGGTTAATAACAGTTTCCATAATGTCAGATTGTATTTTAGTAATAAATATTGTTAAAAGAATATCATTAAACTCTTCTTCATTTGTGTAAATTTTTAAATAAACGTCTTGTTTCAACCTACCTAGTTTTTTATCTATTAACTTTATAAACGATGTTGACATTTCAAGGAAATGTTTGTCATCTTTATTTACATTTATTGTTACACCTGAAGACACATATGGTAAAACGTATTTAGTGTAAATTACATTATATGTAAAATTTATAGTTTCGTCTAAAAAAGCATCCCATTTATCTTTTTTAAGAATTATATGTAACATGTTTATATAATTTTTATAAATATAAACTGAAGTTAAAGAAATTATTAATGCTATAATAATAAGACTAATTGTAACTATCATGATTCGTCCTCCACATTTTTTGGTTTAGGTGCTGGTTTTTGATATTTTTTCTGATTAACTTTAATTTTTGGAATTGGATCCGGCTGCTTTTTTACTCCATCATAACAGTTTTCGTGTATAACACCAGCATTCATTATAATACTTTCACCTGCATTTAAATAAATAGTTTTCTTAGCATCAATATTTATAGTTCCATTTCCATCAATATTTATAGTTCCACCATCATTCGTTAACTGAATATACCCAGTACCTTTTTCACTTATTTTTATCATGTTTCTATTTGTATAAATATAAATTTCACCAGGACGTCCTTTCTCATTACTTTCATAAATATACAGTTTATTTTCCCATACATGCATTCTAATAAAATTACCATGATGATCTAATGCCATTATTTTATCTTTGTTATCTGGATTATCTTGTGGACCAGCTTCATCAATTACAATCATATTTTGATTATCTTTAACTTTATAAACAGATTGTATTGGATTATCTGGATCATACTCATTCTTTTTACCAGTAATCATAGTGCGTGCATCTTCTGGATCATCTGAGATCATTATTACTCTACCACGTGGTGAACGATGCATAATCCATTTATTCCAATATTCTTGATTAACCATATTTTCCGGTAGAATTGGTTGGTTTTCTATATATAAAGCAGAAACGTAATATGGAATATTTGGATTATCGTTTTCAAAGAAAACCCATACCCATTGATGTAAAGATGGAATATGAGAACTTCCAGCATGTTTTCTTCCATCTTTCAAATCTTTATGACCAGCACCGTATGGGTTATTTGCTGGTCTTGCCCATAAACCATTTTTTGGTGTAGGTTTGACATCAATTTGAATATCAGGTATCCAAACTTTTACACGACCCATTAACTTTGGATCTTTTACATAAACAACTTTTGCTCGATAAAATCTAAATTTATTATCGTCTAATAATTCAATCATAGTATAACACCTCTCAAAACCATTTAATTTAATATTATTAGAATATTTTTTTTATTTTAAAATATTTTTAACAACTTTCTTATACATTTCTTTAGTAAAGGAGTTTAGACTTCCATTGTGTAATTGGCTTAATCCAAAATATAAATTACTTGGAAATAAAAATATATTTGCTGAAGTTACCATATAGGAAAATACCAACAATGATTCTATAGATAAAATCATGTCTATAGAATATCTATTTGTAAAATTAATTATAACTGAATTTCCATTAACTTTAAATTTGTTTCCAATATAATTAAATAAATCAATTGAACTTTTTATATTTTTTATACTGTTAAGTAATTCTTGTGTTTCTGAACTTGAAACAAAACTAACATTGTTTGACATTAATACTTTATCAAGATTACCAAGTGTTAAATTATTGAACAATTTTAAATACCATGCAGAAATAATTCTTAAAGTTTCAGGATATGCTTCGTTTATATCAATTGGTCCAACTAATGATTTAGTTATAAATTTTGTCATAACCAATGATCCAAGTGGTATTAAAAATTGAATTTTATCATTTCTAACGTTTCTTGCTATTTCATTTACAAATGCAGCTGCTAATATATGTCTTAACTTATCTGATTTATTTTTTTGATTGTCAATATATGCAATTCCAAAATTATCAGAAAATCCGTAAAGTGTATGAAACTGTGAATTTATGCTACTTATACAAACTATGTTATTTATTAAATATTCTTTACTTTTTTTATACATTTTCTTTAATGTGGGTTTACTATTATCAGCTAAATCGTTTAAAAACTCTTCATATTTCTTTTTGTCTTTAAATAATTTAACAAATTCATCATTTTTATATGCTGCTAAATTATTTATAAATAATGAACCGTTATTTATAATGTCAAACTTATTTTTTAACGTCATATCTAGCATATATTATCTCCTTTTTTATTTTTTATATGTTAAAAATTAGCATTTCAAGCATTTTGCTGTATGTGGTATCTTCAAATTGTTAGTAATACCGTGGTATTTATTATAATCATATTTAAAGTTTACAGGAATTAAATCAATATTCATTATTTCATAGCTTCCCATAACTTTAGATAATGTTTCAAATAATGTATCAGTATTCGGAACTATAATTTCATCCATATCAAATTCAATTGCTGATCTACAGTCATTTATATAAAGTAAAATAAATCCCAAATTTGTTGTACCATAAAAATCATATGCTACATAATCTGGTCTATACAAATATCTTTCTTTCATATCGACTATATCTGAGTATTGTTTCAATATTTTATAATATAAATGTAATCTTTTTAATGCAAAAGAATCAAATGTGAAAATAACACCTCTGAATTTCACACGATATCTATCACGAAAATTCGTAATATCTGTAGGGCTGTCCTTAAGATATTGTGCTTTTTCTAATGCATTCATGTTTTCTTATAAAACTCCTTATATGTTTATTTATATTTTTTACCTATTTTTGTTCAGTAATTTATTAAGGATTTTCCCATACAAGATTATTTGGATCATTATCAGATTCAGAACCATCTGAGTAAATAAGAAACTCGTCATCCCATTTTAATTTTGTTACATCACTTATTCTTACCATTCTATATTTATTGACAACTTCTGATACTTCTTCCGGAATTGTATAAATTTCTGATAATTTTTTCCAATTTCCATTTACAATATCTATAGGTATTTGTAAAAACCCATTATGGAATTTCTCATGTAAAGATGAAATCAATAAAACATAACCAATATAATTATTATAATGTAATTCCAAAACTTCTTTAGCAACATCTAAAGTATTAACTCTTTGATATTTTTCTATTTGATTTTCTAGTACAACTCTAACTAAACTTTCCATTGAATACGGATGGTGATGGATATCAACAGATAATTCTGCAAGATTTTCATGTGTAAACTGACAGGAATTATATCCTTTTGTCAATTTTATATATGAAACCCAATCTTTATACTCCAAACTATTTCTAATTAATCTTTTAGAAGATGATATAAACTTTTTTAAATGTTTTTCATCACTAAATTCATAAGTATAAATATCTATTTGTAAATCATCATTTTGAATAGCTTCAGTTTTCATTATTTCCCACTCCTTTTACTATCATCTTGGTTTATATTATTTCCGGTTTTCCAATGTTTAACTGACTTTTCTATACTGCGTCCAGCAATATATCCACCAAGTGATATTTTAATTACATCCCATAAATTTTGTGAAATTTCAATTCTAAATGGATTATTTTGTAAATCATAACCCATGAAAAATCCCAAGTATGGTGATATTATGTAATTATTTAAAATAATCAAAATAAAAATTACTGCTAATATAGGTCTCCAGTTATCACGTAACCAATTATGGGGTTCTGGTAAATCTTTATTTATCTCATTTAGTATTTTACTTTTAGGAATTTTCCTTTTAACATTTTTAAGTTCATAAGTTAATTTAGATGCAGTATCCTCATCTTTTGTATTTTTCTCAATATATGATTCTATGAGAGAAAAAATAAAATCAATTGTAGGTTTTCTCATATTTATTCACCCCTTTACATATCATATTAAAATGTTATATCTATACTGTCTAACTCCTCTTGTGTTGTTGCTTGTTCAATTTGTGCTTCAAATTGCCACTTTTTTTGATATAAGCTAAAACCAAACTTTATCATTTCAATTTTTAACGTCTTTAATTGGTCAAGCGTTACAGTTATAAATTTATTATCAGCACATCTATACTCAGTTGTTGTTTCACTGTCAGTTTCCATTAACTCAATTAAACTTTTAACATTTATATCGTCTATTCCTTTTCTTGCGTTAACATCTTTATCTAAAACTGTTGAGTGCATAATACCATTATTGAGTTTATCCATAAATTTAGTTTTAACTTCAGATAATTTATTCTGTTTGTTTTTTTCAAATATTGCTTGATAATCTATATCTTTTAAAACCCATTTGCCATTCTCATAAAACAACTCTTTACCTTTAGGTATTGTTGGTGGCTCTTTGTCTGTATATCCTTCTATTAGCTTACCTGTCATAACATTGTATTTAGCATTATTAACTTTACCTTCATATTTTTTTGTTACTGTATTATATTTATAAAACATTATCACCTCCTAAAAAATATTAGAGCGTGTAAAACTTTTTGATGGTTTATATTCATTATACAAAATAGCGATTTCATCAGTTATTAATGCTCGGTTAAAAATTCGAACTTGGTCGATAAGACCAATGAATGCTTCATTAACAGAACCTCCATTATTATCACTACCTATGTAATATAAATCTAAACTAGCATTATTATCTGGTAGATTACTCGCTATAAGATTACTATTAAGATAATAGTCATAATTGCCATTACTATTCTCATTTATTACAAGATAATACCACACATCTGGTGATATTACATCATTAGAAATAAGCTGGTCTGCCCCATTATGATATGTATGCAGTCTATTTTGATACACAGCTACTTTTATATTATCAGGTTGGTTAATTTGTTTTGATCCCAAGATAGTATGCCAAGTTGAATCATCACACACACTACAATTGAACCATGAACTTATTGATTTCACATTTGAAAAATCATATGAAGAAACATCCACAGCGCTGTTCCCATCAAATTTCGCTGCTTGCCCAAATTTACCTGTATCATATCGTTCAGTTCCGTGCCAAGTTCCATTATAATTCCCACCTGTATCATTTGCATTACCTTCAAACTGCCATAATGCTACTCCACTACCATCATTAAAAGGATCAACTTTATTTACTGTGCTACCCATACGCCCTCCTATTGATACTCAACATAACTTGCTAAGTATTCTAATCCATCCCATTGCAATATTATTGTGGCTTTAGCATTAGCCGCTGTCGATAACGATGGAACGTCATTATCTACCCAAACAATGCCACTTGGTAATGTTAATGTATGCCCACCAACACTATCTTGGAATATATGTAAGTTAAGTGTACAAGCACCCGTCGGATTTGTAAATGATAATGTTGTATTAGCAGTTAATGTTAGTTTTGCATAATTACCTTGTGTCCAATTTATATTTATTGAACCATTTCCTGTATATTCTTGTAATGTAAAATAAATCGTTTTATCATTATTTATTTTTGCTAATTCATTAGCAGTATATCCACCAACGCTTTGAACATCAGTAAATCCATATGGAAGATCATTCCAATTATTAATACCATCACCTATCTTATATTTTTTAGTGTCTGTTTCGTATCCAAATTCACCTTCAGCTAAAATAGGATTTGCATTTGACCAATTTGTTGATATATCTCTTCTTATTTGAATTCTATATGCCATTATTAAGCACCTCCACCATTAAATATTTGATCATTTAGATAAACACTACTTGAAAACCCACCGTCAATATTAATCATAAGATAATCTTTAAATTCCTGAACAGTTATTTTCTTATTCACATAATTATCTTCACTATCAGAAATTAAAAATTCATCATTATCTGCTAAAACTGTTTTTTCATTTAAATCATTAACAGTTTTAAATGCTACAAATAAAACAACATCATTGGTTTGTAAATCTATATCTGTAAAAGAAATTATAGAGTCATCAATTTCAGTAAAATCTTTACCATTAATCATTCTTAAATGGTTTACATAAACTTCTAATGATTTATTATTATTGTGATAAGTCATACCATTTGGTAAAGTTATATTTGTACCGTGTGGAATATTACTTGTAACTTCCAAAGTTTCTATTCTTTTATCAACTGATCCACCAACTGACATTGATGTTAAAAAATAATCAAGATTATTCCACGTATCCGATCCGTTACCTATTTTTATACCAAGTATTTGTGATTTATCACTATTATATTCAATTCCAAATTCTCCTTCATTAAGAACCGGATTAACTGTTTGCCAATTAGATGTTATATCTCTACGTAATTGTATTGTTACACCCATAATGCGTTACCCCTTTTATAATATTATGGTTTTTATACTTTAAAAAAGTAATTTTTATTCTCATGTATTATTCACACCTATAATTTTTGCTAATTTTTCCATCGTAGTTTTTAAAGCAGCTGCAATTGTTTCAACATCAATGTCTTGTATTTCATTATTTGCATCCTTCCAGTTTAATAGCTGTTTATACACAGCATTGTAAGCATCAGATAAAGAAGTCCCGCCCGCTACTGTTTGTATAAAAGTAAAATTAGCAAGCGACAATATAGATGCTAAATAAACTTGTGAACGTAAATCAGCATCGAGAACAATATTATCAAGTGTTATTTTTAAATTATCTTTTTTATGCTGTTTTACTGCTTTAGTTCCTTCATAAGTATCAGGTTTATATTCGTAATCTTTCTTGAAATAAAGAGAATTAACTTTTTTCATTTTTTCAATTAGCATATTAGTAAACTCCTTTTTTGTTATGTTGTATACTTATACAAATCAGAATTAAACGGTGTTACAACTTCAACATTTTTATTTTCAATTTCAATTTTTCTTTGTATTGCTCTACCTGTTTTGGAATAATCATCATATACAGAAATTAAATTACTATTATTATAATTTAACTCTTTAATACTAACTTTATCAAAATTTTGGAACTTATACCATTCTTCATTATATAATGCAGAAACTTCCTGCTCTGTTAATGCTCTGTTGAAAATACGGACTTGGTCGATAAGACCGTTTACGCCGTAAAGGTTGCTACTACTATAATTTCCACCTATATAATATTTACTATTAGATTTATACATAGAGCCAGAAGATATACTATTTACCAAAATATTATCAAAATACAACTTTATATTTGAATTTGTTCTAATAGCTACTAAATGATGTGGAATGCTAAAATCTATATTATCAAGATTATAAGTGCAAGAATAACTCGATGACCCATTTCCACCATAAACTTTTATATACCTTTGGGAATTCCTAAAATCTATAGCTATTCCTAATAAAGCTTTATAATTTGAATTTGAGTCGTGTCTATCTTGAATAATTTGTTGATTATTGCTGTTATCTACTATATTATATATCCACACTGAAATCGTAATATCCCCAGGGAAATCGTTTCCTGTTAAAGGCGTTGCTATGTAGCTACTCCCATCAAATTTCGCTGCTTGTCCAAACTTCCCTGTATCATACTGCGCAGTTCCACTCCAAGTTCCATTGTAATTCCCACCTGTATCATTTGCATTACCATCAAACTGATATAATGCTATACCAGAATTATCTTTAAATGGGTCTACATCATCCACAATACTTTGTTTTGTATTTTCTATATCTATATATACATTTATTTTATCATCTTTAAATGCTTTAATTGGAGGATTATCTAGATTGTATGAAGAAATATCAGCAAGATATTTCTTTTCGTTATATAAAATATTTACTTCTTCTGCCGTTAATGCTCGGTTGAAAATTCGAAATTGGTCAAGAATATATGTAGTGTTATCACTTAAATAAACGTTTTTGCTACCATTAACATAATTTGAACCTATACTATTACCTGTTATATTTCCACCTCCAGATGCTGAAAAAGTTAATGTTTGCGATAATGTGTTATTTTTGTAAATTTCTACTTTATTATAATTGATTTTATTAAAAACTATAAAATCTCCAGCATTACACTCCTCATTAACATTAAGATAGTAATTCCCACTTGAATTATTTGTTTTTGCTATTGTGAAAGTATTATTATCCTGCATTTTTCCAAATCCTGTATTACCATTGATATTTGTAAACGTAAATATAGGTAAATAAGAACTATCATTCATAACCCATAAACATATCGCCCAATTATTTTCTGAATTAAATACTGAACCAAAAGTAGGAATATCTATATTTCCATTAGACCTTTGCACCACTGCGGCCTGCCCAAACTTACCTGCATCGTACTGCTCAGTTCCACTCCAAGTTCCATTGTAGTCTCCACTTGTATCATTTGCATT